>Ga0180437_10002118_pt1 | contig 32492 bp, 23 predicted proteins | sample SS_ome_4_FD_132410 | JGI IMG/M metagenome (GOLD analysis project Ga0180437, IMG submission 132410) | Hypersaline lake sediment archaeal communities from the Salton Sea, California, USA - SS_3_D_1 metaG | ecosystem: Environmental > Aquatic > Non-marine Saline and Alkaline > Hypersaline >... | reverse complement strand
GGCAGACACTTCACGGGGCGGGCAGGCTTCTGCGTGACACCGGTGCGGCACCGGAAGAGCTCCGGGCGCGGGTCACGTCGAAAGGGGGTACGACCGCCGCCGCTGTAGAGGTGTTCGAGGCGGCGGATCTGAGCGATATCATATCGCGAGCCGTGGCGGCAGCGGTCGCCAGGTCGAAGGAGCTTGGTTTGTAGTCGACTGGGAGGAGAATCGTGGAGGAGGAGACCTCAAGAGAGAAGAAGATGATCGTAGAGGTTCTCGGTGAACCGGTGGCTTTGGCTCCGAGCGACCTCTATGATGCCGGGTTCAAGAAATCGTTGTTTGGGTTCAGGTCGGGCGATGTCAAGTCGTTCATGGCTTCCGTCGCGGACGACATGGAACGGTTGATCGAGCAGAACCGACGACTGAAGTTCCAGATCGAACAGCTGCAGGATCAGCTCGACGAGTATCGACGCACGGAAGAGAGCCTAAAGAACGCGCTGGTGTCGTCCGAGAAGCTGCGCACGGAGATACTCAACGAGGCAAAGAAAGAGGCGGAACTCCTTATTGACGAGGCTCGGCTCGAGGCAAAACAACTCTATCAGAGCGCGGAAAGAACCCGCGAGCAGATCAAGCAGGAGCTCGCCAGGTTGGCGCTTCAGAAGGAGCGGTTCAAGGCGGAGTTCGGTGCCATTCTCGATGCGCACGGGAAGCTGCTTCAGACCGATTACCAGGCCGATAGTGAGAACGAGTGAAAACGTTGTAGGGACAAGATGGTAAGGATCATGGTGAAAGGCCACTCGACAGCACGCCGTTGCATCAACCGACGGGCTGGATTGATATTCGTTTGCCTGATGGCGTATCTCGCTTGCCCGTCCGCAGTTGCGGCGGAGGAGGAGGCTGCGGCGGCGAAAACCGACCCGAAGGTGGAAGCGTTCCTCGAAGAGTTCGTCGCCAAACGTGAGAAACTTGACGATTATTCCGCAAGATTCACGCAAACAAAGGTATCGACGCTTTTCGACGAGAAGGAGGTGTCCAAAGGCACGGTCTACTATCTGCGACCGGGCAGGATAATGTGGGATTACCGGTCGCCCGACGTCATGAAGGTGCTTGTAAAAGACCGTGTCCTGTCGATTTACATCGAGGAGCTCGAGCAGCTCGAGATATACGATTTCACCAAGGAGAAGAAGATGCGCGGGCTGTTTCTCGGTTTTGACGAGTCACCCGATGAACTCAAAGAAATGTACGATATCACCCTTGTGGATCCGGGCAGAGGCGAGAGCGGGACATGCGTCGAGCTGGTACCGAAAACCGAGGATCTGCTCAGCTACTTTGCCTCCGTCAAGATCTGGCTGCGACAGAAGGATTTCGCAATATATCGGATCCTGATCATCGATCCGGAAGAGGAAGGTCACACCGATATAGAACTGAGCAGGCTCAGCGTGAATAGAGGTGTGCGCGCGGACGTGTTCGAGATCGAAGTTCCTGAAGGTACCGAGATAATACGCCAGCCCATTGGTGAAGAGGAGTTCGAAGAGACGACGCTGTCGTCGGACCAAGCGCCGCGGTAGCTACAGCCTTCTGATAAGGTTGCGGACGAGGTGTACGGTCCCCGTCGGGAAACTCGGTGTGTTCGAGTTTGCTCGCGGCTACTACGTGTACACCGGCAGCGCCTTATCGGGGCTGGAATCGAGGATAGCCCACCACCTGAGAAAGAAACCGAAGGCGAGATGGCACGTGGATTATCTGCTTGCCGCTCCCGGCGCGCGTGTCGAACGGTGGATTGAATGGGACAGCGCGCACCGGTCGGAATGCGTGTTGAACCGGCGGTTCTTGCGGGCTCAGGGCGGTTCAGTGCCCGTTCGCGGTTTTGGTTCATCCGACTGCACGTCGGGTTGTCCGGCTCATCTCGTCTACTTCAAGTCGAGACCCGATATCGAGTCGATAGCGAGGATCTCGGGGGAGAAATGAATCTGATACTTGCCTCCGGCTCGCCAAGGCGGGCGATGTTGCTTGAGTCGCTCGGTTTGCGGTTCACGACGGTGGAACCGAACGCAGCCGAGAGCGACGACAAAAGGCTGCCTCCCGACGAGCTGGTCAAACTGAACAGCAGGGCGAAAGCTCAATCGGTGGCAGGCCAGAGCCCGGGCGACGCCCTGATACTTGGCGCTGACACACTGGTCTATATTGATGGAGAAGTGCTCGGTAAACCGCGCGACATTGATGAAGCGCGTGAGATGCTTCTGGCACTTTCCGGCAACCGTCATACTGTTTACACCGGTCTCACGCTGATCCATATGGACAGTGGAACCGTCCTGACGGATTTCGAGCGTACGGACGTCACATTTCGGCGGCTCACCGCCTCGGATATTGAACTTTATCTGCAAGCGGTGCGGCCGCTTGACAGAGCGGGGGCCTATACCGTTGAAGGTGCCGGCAGCCTGCTGGTCGAACGGTTCGATGGGTGCTACTACAACGTGCTAGGTCTGCCTGTGGTGAAGCTGGACAAGATGTTGCGCACGGTCGGAGCTAACCTGTTCCAGCTTTCCTCCAAGGATTCAGCAGACCGCTAGCGCAGTAGACGGTATCGATACACTGGTGGGGCATAGAAAATGGCACATCTAGTCTCGCGGAGGCGCAGAGAAGCCGGTCGGTCAAGCCGATCGGGTTGTCGGATGCAGGTGGTTCTGGCAGCGGCGGCGATGCTGTGCTGTTGTGCTCATGCTTCAGAGACCAGGTCGCTGAACCTCGCGGTAGCATGCAGCCCTGAGAACGATCTGTTCCGTGTGTTGTCCGCGCAAGGGTACGAGGTACGCCGCTATGACGACGTCTCGGACGCGGTGGCACGGGCCGCTGAAGGGACAGGGGTGCTTATCCTCGCGGATGCTTACCCGGAGCGACCCGTGGGGCTCGACGCGGCTGTGTTCGACGCAGCCGCACAGAAGAAGCTGCGGGTATACGTTGAGTATCCGTCATACCTGCCGGATCTGGAACTGGGCACACCCCGGAAAACCCAGTGGGAGCGCGCGGTCGTTGCTTCCGACCGGTTTGCACCACATTTGGAAAAGCTTCGCATCCTTGCCATCCACGGGTGCCACTTTCTTCCCGTCACGGCCGAAAATCCGCACATCGTCCTGGCACGCGTTGCAGGGTTTGACACCGCCGTGTACGGGCTCCCGGACGAGGTGCATCCGATTCTGTTTGAGCATCCGTCCGGCAACGTTCTCGTAGCGACGACAAAATTAAGCCAGTTCGTCACGGCGCGCTACGCACCGACCGATGCTTGGCAAGCCATCTGGGCCTGGATTCTTGGCTGGGTTACGAACAGCAAGGCGGCAGTCTCGCTTGAATGGACACCGACGGTTCGGCCTTCTTACGCGCGGGACCAGGAACTGCCTCTCGACGTGGAGAAGCAGGCGCTGCGCCGAGGCGTGCAATGGTTTTTCAACGCCAAGCTGTTCCCCGATACCTCCTGGCCGGACGACCGGTCGTCCTATAAGGACCGGGTAGGTCCAGAGGCGGAACCCGGGTGGGCCCTGGGCGACGGGAGCCACGGCATGCTTGAGGGGTTCAACGCCGCGGTGAACCACGACGGCATCCAGCACGTGCGGTGGTGGCTGCGCAACGACTGCATGGGCGAGGGCACAATGGCGCTCGCGTTCGACGCGATCCTCAACCGCGACCAACGCAGCAGGACCACGGCACTCAATCTCGGCGATTTCATCTGCTTACATTCGGAGATTACCAGGGGGCCGCGTGGCAATCCGTTTAGCCCGTCGTTCGGTCTGATGAGCTGGGACGTGAACGAGAACCTCGGCGTTTTCTACGGAGACGACAACGCCCGATCCATGCTGGGAACGTTGGCTTGTGCCGCGCTGGTCGAGGTTGACAGATGGGACGAGAAGATCCTGCGGTGCATGCTGGCCAATTTGCGTACCACTGGGCCGCTGGGCTTCCGAGGCGGCCGCATCGACGAAAAACCGCTGCACGCGCGCGGCTGGCGCTACTACTTCGAGCAGCCGAGAACGCATTACGCACCGCACTATGAGGCCTACCTGTGGGCCTGCTTCCTCTGGGCCTACGATCAGACAGGTTATGTACCGTTCCTGGAGCGTACCAAGACCGCCATTCGCATGACCATGGATGTATATCCTGATGACTGGCGCTGGACCAACGGCCTCCAGCAAGAACGCGCCCGTATGCTCCTCCCGCTGGCATGGCTTGTGCGCGTTGAAGATACGCCCGAACACCGACAATGGCTACGCCGCATTGCTAAAGACCTTCTCGCGCTCCAGGACGACTGCGGCGCCATTCGGGAAGAGCTCGGCACAACCGGCAAGGGTTCATACGCGCCGCCCGCTTCGAATGAGGCATACGGCACCGCCGAGGCGCCTCTAATCCAGGAGAGCGGTGATCCGCTCTGCGATCTGCTCTACACGACCAACTTCGCCTTCCTCGGTCTTCACGAGGCCGAGGCTGCCACCGGCGAAACCTTTTACGCGGAGGCGGAAGACAAACTGGCCGGGTTCCTCTGCCGAATTCAGGTCCGGTCGGAGGCCCACCCGGAACTCGACGGAGGGTGGTTCCGTGCGTTCGATTTCCGACGTTGGGAATACTGGGCCAGCAGCGCCGATCTGGGCTGGGGCGCGTGGTCCATCGAGAGCGGCTGGACCTGTGGTTGGATCAATGCTATACTCGGGATGCGCCGACTCGAAACGTCACTCTGGAATCTCACCAACGGCAGCGCTATAGAGCGCCATTTGGACACGCTTCACAGGCTGATGTTTACTGAGACTTCCGAATCACGATAGCGTGCCGGTGCGAGCATTGAGCGGATCTACGAAGGTGTCGGGGTCAGTTCTTCCCATAGGGTTTCGACCTGTTCTCTGGTCTTTTCGACGCTGCCGGAGTTGTCTATGACGTAGTCCGCCAGCTCTCTTTTCGTGTCTGTGGGCATTTGGGTTTCGATCCTTTTTCGGGCCTCTTGTTCGGTAAGGTGATCTCTGCCGGTCAGCCGGGCGATCTGTATGATGGGGTCTGCATACACCACAATGATTCCGTCGAACCCGTCACCGGCCGTCGTCTCGCCGATGAGAGCGGCCTGGACGATAGCTATCTCGGAGCCCGACCGGGCGAGGTCGGCGAGACGGGTGTGGATCTCTTCAGTTATCCTTGGGTGGGTGATCGCGTTCAGCCGCTTTCGAGCTGCTGCATCCGAGAAGACGATCTCAGCGAGCTCCTTTCTGTCTATTGTTCCATCTGGTTTGAGTATGGAGTCACCGAAAGACTCGACCGCCTGGCGCCACGCAGGTTTGCCCGGCGCGATCAACTCGTGCGCCACGTCGTCGGCGTCGATCACTGCTGCGCCGAGTTCCGCAAACATGCTTGCCACAGTGCCTTTCCCGCAGGCTATTCCGCCGGTGAGTCCGAAGACCTTCACAGTAAGAGTTGCCTCCTTTCTGCTCACTTGCAGAGTGTATTATCTCATTATACATTGCTATACTCAAGTGCAAGAGGGTTAGCCCGAGACCCTCTACGAGTCGGGTCGATTTGAGGTGGGATTCTGACAAGACAGAGGTCTGCCGGGGTGGGGTATGACATTTGATTTGACAGGTGGCGTTGTTGATGGTATAATTCAAATGGGTAGGTGTGCCAACAGTAGACGTCGGCCGGGTGATTCCGCGCAACCTTGTTTACTCAACTTATTGGTACCAGGATAGTTAGAATTCACGCGCATCGGGCGGGTAGCGCTCTCTTTCATGTTGAATTTGTCATTTTTCTCGAACAGTAGTGGTATATTCTGCAACGGATTGTCCTTTGGTGCGACATGAACAGCGACACCCTGGCGGAAATCCGCGAAAGAATTGATATTGTTGAACTGGTTTCCGAGTACCTTAAACTCAAGCGCTCGGGGGACAACTACCGCGGGCTATGTCCGTTTCACAACGAGAAGAAACCCTCTTTCAACGTCAACCGTTCCAGACAAATATTTCACTGTTTCGGATGTAAGAAAGGAGGCGACATATTCAACTTCCTGATGCTGCATGAGGGTTTGAACTTCCCGGAGGCTGTTCGGCTCCTTGCAGATCGTGCCGGGGTGGCATTGCCCTCGGACCGTGGTGAGCCGGGCGGAAAAAGGGCTGTCCGCGAGCGAATTGCCGAGGTGAACCGTTTCGCAGCAGGTTACTTTCGTTCGAGCCTTTCGAGATCCGATCGTGCGCGTCGATATCTTTCGGACAGATCGGTGGCGCAAGATCTGTGGGAACGGTTTGGGATTGGTTATGCAGCTGACACATGGACCGATTTGTATGACGCGGCGAAGGGGGCAGGATTCAGCGCGGAGATACTGATCCAGGCGGGTTTGATCAAAGCGAGAGAGGGTGGCGGCCATTATGATCTGTTTCGCGACAGGGTAATGTTTCCGATCCTTGACGGGTCGGGCAAGGTGATAGGGTTCGGCGGAAGAACGCTCGCAGATTCAGATGTCAAGTACATCAATTCGCCCGAGAATCCGTTATACCATAAAGGAGGCAGTCTTTACGGTCTTTACCAGGCGAAGGAGGCGTTACGACGGACGGGAGCTGCCTATGTGGTTGAGGGATACTTCGACCTCATCATGGCGGCCGGGGCCGGTGTTGAGAATGCCGTGGCGTCGCTTGGGACCGCGCTGACGGAGGAGCAGGCAAGGCTGGTCAGACGATACGCGTCGCGCGTCGCGCTTGTTTATGACACGGACGGTGCCGGGATTGACGCCGCGCTGCGCGGAGTCGAGGTGCTATTATCGTGCGATCTCGTACCGAGACTTGTTCGGCTCCCTGTAGGTAAGGACCCGGATGACTTCATCAGGACGAGCGGTGCGGAGAAGTTTCGTGATACAGTCGAGCAACAGCTCGATTTTATCGACTTCCTCATCTCGGCGTACCACACGGACAAAGGAGACGTCGAGGGCAGGGCCGCCGTCGCGCGCAGAGGATTTGAACTCATCGGGAAGGTAAAGAACGAACTGAAACGCAGCGAGTACTTGAGGCTGTTCGCGGAAAAGCTCGATGTCAGCGAGAAGGCTATGCGGGCCGAGTTTGCCAAGAGCACGAGAAGGAGAAAGTACGAGACGGATCGGCCGGAGCCGAAGTTGAGCGAGGTCGAAGCGGACCTGTTGAAAGTCCTGATCGAGCGGACTGACCTGCGTGAGGAAGCGCGCCGGAGCGTGAGTACCAAAGACATGGCACCGGAGACGTTCAGGCAGTTTATCGAGCTGGTTTTCCGGGTTCCCAAGGACGCGGCGGATGTGGGACAGTACCTTATGGAATGCACGACGGATCCCGAAGTAAGGGAGATCCTTGCGGGCGTGCTCATGAGGCAGACGAGCATGGAGAGCGGCGAGAAAGCCGTGACCGACTGGATACGGTCTGTGTCGCGGTCGGCCAGACAGAGAAAAGCAGAGCAGTTGCAGAAGCAGATCCAAGATGCTGAGCGTCTTGGCGATACCGATGCTCTTATGAGCCTTCTGAAACAGAAGGAGGAACTGGTGAGCTAGTGGGTGATACCACGCTGGTTAGAAGGTGTGTGAGTGTTTACCGGGGGATGATGAGCGAGCTGTAAGACGGAGTGTCGTCGGCGTCGGAGGCGAAAAGGAAGACAAATGGCAGCATCCAAGGATAAGTCGACCAAAGGCAGGAAGAAGGCTGCACAGAAGTCGAAGCGAAAGGGCGCGAAAAGCAAGCGGTCTTCTAAACCTAAGCCGGCACGTAAGAAGAAGTCGACCGGGAGTGCGAAAAAAGTCGCGCGGAAGCCCAAGAAAACTGGCGCCAGCGGAAAGCGGGCGTCAAGACTGAAGCCGGCGCGCAAGAAGAAGTCGGCCAGTGGCGCAAAGAAGACCGCGCAGAAGTCCAAGCGAAAGAGCGCGAAAAGCAAGAGGACCGCAAAGCTGAAGCCGGCGCGCAAGAGGAAGTCGGCCGGTAGCGCAAAGGAAACCGCGCAGAAGTCTAAGCCAAAGGGCGCGAAAAGCAAGAGGACTGTAAAGCTGAAGCCGGCACCTGGAAAGAAGTCGGCCAAGGCTGAGAAGAAAACCGGCCAGGAACCCCAAAAAGCTGGCGCGCAAAGTGCGCGAGTGTCAAAGCTAAAAAAGCGAGTCAAGGCTGTGGGTAGGAGAAGGTCAAAGCAAGGTACTTCAAAACGTGGGCCGAAAACGGGTTCAAGCAAGAGCGCCGGGCAGCCGCGGGATCGCAAGAAAGCGCTGCAAGGCACAAGGGCAGGGTCCGTCGAGGCTGCGAGGAAGGATGCATCGCGCGAGAAGTACGTGAAACAGTTGGTTGCCAAAGGGAAGAAGACCGGGAGGCTAACGTACGAAGAGGTGAACGAAATTCTGCCCGACGAAATGTTCTCCACGGATCAACTCGACGAGATACTTATCGCTCTGGGAAACAGTGAGATAAGCATCGTCGAAGAGGACAAAGGCGCGGAGAGCGCTATTGCACGGCGGTCGAAAGCGCTGGTGCCGCGCGCTCAGCAGCGGTATCGCCGCGGCAAGGCGGCGAGATCCGACGATCCGGTCCGTATGTACCTGCGCGAGATGGGCCGTGTGCCGCTGCTCAAGAGAGCCGAAGAAGTGGAGATCGCCAAGCGGATCGAGGCGGCGGAGAATGAGTTGCGCGACCTTATACTTGGTGCAGGTTACACTGTAAAAGAGGTGCGCTCGCTCGTGAAGCGGATCCAGAAAGGCAAACTCAGTATCGCATCCATCGCTGAGGAAGAGGACGAAGAAAAACGAAGAAAGATGGGGCGTAAGCTCGGCAGAATCGTGAGGCGACTGGATCAGATAGAGGTCGAGATCCGCCAGAACCAGAAAAAAATAGGCCGCGCCAATGCGGCGCAGAAGACCGTGGAACGGGCGAAAGAGGCAATAGCAGAACTCGAAGCGGAACAGAGAGCTGTGATAGGACAGCTCTCGCTGAAAATGAAGGAGATCAACAAGATCGCCTTCAAGATCAAGGCGCTCAAGCGACGTACGGCCAGCCTCAACGCCGAGATTGACCGGACGGAACGCGAGGTCGGCATGAATAGGAAGAAGATCGCCGATAAGATAAAGGCTGTCCGACGCAGACCGTCCGTTGCGGCGCGGCTGGGGGTTGACAAGAGGCTCCTGGTCGAGAGCGAAAAGAAGATACAGGCGTGCCTGAACAAGATCAAGATTATCGAGGCGGACTCGAGGACCGACGTGAAAGGCATACATGAGCTCATCGAGAGGATCCGCCGGAAAGAGGTGCAGGTGTACCAGGCGAAAATGGAGTTGGTGGAGGCAAACCTGCGCCTGGTCGTCAGCATCGGGAAGAAGTACACGAATCGCGGTATGTCCTTTCTCGACTTGATCCAGGAAGGCAACATAGGTTTGATGAAAGCGGTCGATAAGTTCGAGTACAGCAAAGGGTACAAGTTCAGCACGTACGCGACGTGGTGGATCAGACAGGCGATCACGAGGGCGATAGCCGACCAGGCGCGCACGATCCGTATACCGGTTCACATGATTGAGACGATAAACAAGGTGATACGCGTGTCGCGCAGGCTCGTGCAGGAGTACGGACACGAACCTACGCCGGATGAGGTCGGCGAGGCGATGACAATGAGTCCGGACAAAGTGCGCAGCATACTCAAGATAGCCCAGGAGGCGATTAGTCTCGAGACGCCGATAGGCGACGACGGTGACAGCAGCTTCGGTGATTTCATCGAAGATCAGGACGCCGAATCCCCGACAAACGTCGCGGCGTTCAGCGTGTTTCGCGACCAGCTTAACAGGTGCTGAAAACGTTAACCGACCGCGAAGAGAAGGTGCTACGGCTCAGATTCGGTCTCGGCGACGGTTATCCTCGTACGCTCGAGGAGGTCGGCAGCGTTTTTAACGTGACGCGCGAGCGTGTGCGTCAGATCGAAGCGAAAGCGCTGCGCAAAATGCGCCATCCGGTCAGACGCAGGAAGTTGGAAGCGTTCCTGGATTGGAGTGTGAAAGAGTAAGTATCTCTGGCAATGGTGGGCCCATAGCTCAGCTGGTTAGAGCGGCTGACTCATAATCAGTAGGTCGCAGGTTCGAGTCCTGCTGGGCCCACCACGTAAGATGCTGGCAATAGGCTGCTTTCGAACAACTTAGAGTGCTCCCTGATTGTACTTGATTCACCTTCTCGATGAACCCGTGCCTGTACTTCATCCCGCTGTTCGCTTTCGATGGCACTTTTTTACGAGAGAAGCCCGCGCGATATGTGGACAGGTGGGACTCGCCGCAACTCTTTTTATCGTCCGCGAATCGACCTGTGTGCAGGACTTGATCGGGAGAGCCAAAGTGTAATTGGGCACTGATCTGTAAGGCACGCTTGCCGCATGCATCAGACTCCGGGCGTATTTTGACTTATTCGGCAGCGGCGAGCATTTCGGGTTTGCCTTGCGTCTTGATACGTAAGATGAGTTTGGGGGCTGGATCGCCCACGAACTCGCCGGATAGTTCAAGGTGATGCGGCCCGTTCGATATGCACGGTACAGGCCTCGGCAAGCTGATCGCCTTCAGTTGAATACCTTTGCCATCATAGATGCGCAGCGTTTGAGTGCCATCGCAAACCAGCCTCTGCCCAGCGGCAATTTCTGCCTGGATGGCGACGCGCATGAAGCTATCAAACTCGAGGGTGGGGTTTCGGAATGATCCGTGTTCGCCTATGACTTCAAGGTAGAATTGAAGCGGCTGTTTCTCATCGGGGTGCTGGTATTCCCACCTGGCCGCAGTGGGTTCGCCGGGCTGGCGCACATACTCCTCGTACACCAGCGGTTCGGATAGGTTGAAAGGATACAAGCGCCATTCGCCGTCGTATTCCAGGTGGAATTCCCGGCTTGGATCTCTTAAGCGTTCGCGTTGCTCGTCCGTAAAAGCGCCGGAATCACGCGCCTCTTCCCAGACGCGAATGGCGTCGAGAATAGCGCCGGTCTGCGAGTTGTTCCGGACCGCTCTCATATCGGTGGCGAGCGCGAAACCCGCGTTGTAACCGGCGCACCGTGCGAGCATCCATTCCATATCGGCCAGGGTGGTCTCGGGCCGCATCTGGAACCAGCCCAGCATGTTGGGCATGTAGTTGCGTTCCAGCAGCGGCTGGTTGTTGAACCGGTAGTCAGGCATGCCCTCGCGGAAGCCTGCACCCCACGGCTCGCCCCAGTTCACAGCGGTGTTAATGTGCCAGTAGTACGGTTTGGAGTTGCTCGATCCGTTGAAAACGGGTCTCTCGAGGTGATCGTAGAAGACCTTTGCGAACATCTCGACGGCGAAGTCTCCCTGCCCGCTTGCCCAGCATCCCTCGTGCCCGTCAAAGTCGAAGTGAGTGATGCCTGTCTCGTTGAACAGCTCGGCCAGACGTATGGCGATCTCGTGCTGCATATCGTAGTTCGGAAAGAACACTTTGTAAGGGTGGTCCAGTAGTTTGGCGACTTCTTCGCCTTTCTTATGGGGGGCCGACCGGGTGCCGAAAGCGCCTCGTTGGCAGTCCATGAGTTTCCACGGCTCTTTCCCGGACACCGCGCCGTACCGGATCAGTTCCTGACCGACCATGGCAGTCCGCAGCCAATTTGCCGCCGTATTGTTGAAATATTCGGGCGAGGCGACCGGGATCTCGTCGGCGTTCTCGTCAACGTCTTCAACCAATCGGCCGGTTCCCGTCTTTGCCAGACGCGGATCGGGTACCGGGGTCACATAGGGGTCGTTCGTGTTGATGAAGTTGGTCAGCGTGTGCACGCCGATGCGTATGCCCAGTTTTTCGGCTTTCTTAACGCACTCTTTCATCCCGTCAATACCGTTCGGGAAAAAGCGCGGGCTGAGTTCGTAATGTCCCCAACTCTCGAACGGCCCGCTGTGGTACAGACATGCCAGATTAGCCCGCTTCGTGTACTCAAGCCATTCGTCCACGGTCTTTTCGGAAAATGCTGTGATCAGGTAGGAACGTCCGGGTTCGGCAGATTCCTTGGCCCATACGCCGTCGAATTCCGGATGCGGCAGACCTTCAACCACCTCGATTTGACCGACGCGTTTCAAGGCGTCAGTCGCGGCACACCCGAACAGTGCGATCTTTGACCCCAGCACCGTTTCGCCTTCGATCGGCGGTACCGGCATGTTCGGGAAACTGCCGTTCCACACGGAGATCTTCCGCGGTCGTGAGCGGTCTAATGAATAAGCCTGAAGCGTACTGCCCCAATCGGCGGCCTTGGTGGTCTGGCTGCGCGACGTGTCCAACCCTTCGTCGTTGGGGAAAAACCCGCCCAGCGTTTTCACGTTCAGTCCCTGCAGACCGATGGCATACTTTTCGTTTCGCACGACGCCGACGATCTCGCCAACCGTCTCGGTGATGCTGGTCGGCAGCGGTCCCCATTGAACCGCGTCGACCTTATCCAGCGGATCGGCGGACACCAGTTCCAAAACCAGATGCGTGGGCTTGACAGTTGCCTTCACAAGCGCTTCCACACCGACGACGCTGTAAACGAGATGCATCGTGCCTTGCTGACCGTCCCAGTGCATCTCAGACGGAATTTCGAAGCGCCCTCTGCTCCGGACGCGCAACAGCGAGCTTTCCTGATCACCAGCGACGCATTCCACGCCGTGAACTCGGTCAAAAAGGTTACTGACTTTCCCCTGCGTGTCCACGATCAACCGAAGCTCCTCCGTCTCCAGCACGGCTTGCGCAGACACGGTTGAATGGAGTGCCGTCAACAAAATCGCAATCACGGTGGTGAGTAGAAAACGTTTGATCATCATGGCTTACACCTCAGGAAAACTCCAATTAGAATTGAACCACGCTGCACCGCATCATACTTCGGAATTGTACGACCTGTCAATCGGTGGAGAGTATTCGCCCCTACGTACCTCAAGATAATGCCGACCTCCGCCCGCCTTGCCTTGACACCGTTAGTCCACCGCAGTAGAATCAATGGAAACCAGTCCGTGACGGTCGCGGGCAGGTTCGTAGGGGAAATCTCGGGTGAGGAGGGAAAATAACTATGAAACGCATGAGACTGACAACTTTAGCCTTGACGATCGTAATCCTTCTAGCGGCTCTGCCGAACCTGCCGGCGAACGCGCAGGACGAGCCGGGCCCAATCAAGAACGTGGTGGTCTTCAAAGAGACGGGCCGGTTCGCAGGATGGCCCGCCAACAACGGAGCATGGTCCTGGGGTAACGAGATCGTTGTCGCGTTCAAGCTGGGGTACCATGACGACGAGAAGCAGGGAGGCCATCCGATCAAAGAGCCGAGCACGATTCGGCAGGCGCGCAGTCTCGACGGCGGCGAGTCATGGACCATCGAAGTCCCGACGTTTCTGGATAAGGACGGCAACGAGCGTGACCCCGTCGAGTGTCCCGGCGGGATAGATTTCACGCAGCCGGGTTTCGCCCTCCGGTTCCGCACCGGCAGGCCGCAATTTACCTGGAGCGCCGACCGGTGCAAAACGTGGAACGGACCTTACACGTTCCCCGCCTTCGGCAGGCCTGGTGTTCTCGCCCGGACAGACTACATCGTGAACGGCAAACACGACATGTTCGTGTTCCTCACCTCGCCCAAAGACGGCGGGAACGAAGGGTGGCCGTACTGTGCGCGGACGCAGGACGGTGGCAAAACATGGAAACTCGTTGGATGGATCGGCGAGCAGCCGCCCGAAGGGTACGGTTACGCCATCATGCCGTCAACGGTGCGTCTGGACAGCGGCGCGTTCCTGACCATGATCAGGCGTGGGGGTGTCTTCGACGGGAGACGCCAGTGGTGGCTCGAGACGTTTCTGTCGCCCGACGAGGGCCGCACTTGGTACATGTTGGACAAGCCGTGGATCAACAACGCCGGCAACCCCGCAAGCATGATTAAGCTCAAGGACGGCCGTATCGCGTTGACGTACGGTTGGCGGTTGCCTCCCTACGGCATACGCGCAATGATCTCCGAGGACGAAGGTCAAACCTGGGGTGAGGAAATCATCCTCCGCCATGACGGTCACGGTTGGGACCTCGGCTACCCGAGAACCGTGGAACGACCGGACGGCAAAATCGTGACCATGTACTATTTCAACGATGCCTCCTCAAAGGAACGCTACATCGGCGCCACCATCTGGAGTCCGGGTCAGCCGACGGCACCCGTTTCTCAGTAGTCGGCCTAAGGTTGAGCTCAGGGGCGCGCGTCAGCGTGTCCCCTGGAGCGACTGGTTCGGCTCAGTATCCGTCGAGCGTTCATAGTAACTTCGTCATTCGAACGAATAATCGCGGGATGAACAAGAGTCTTGGCCACCCCGACTCGACGGTCATTCCGCGACGTTCGTAAAGTTTGCGAGCACCCTTATTCTTGGCCGAGACGTCGAGGGCGAGCCGGGTTGACCCGATGCCACGAGCCCGGTCTTCAATACAGTCGATCAAGGTGGAGCCGACGCCTTCACCCCGAAGTTCCTTGTCGACAGCGATAGCCTGAAGGTAGAAATCGCCATCGGCGAGAGTGTCGAGAAACCGCCGGAATGGTGCACAACATATTGCTACGCGCACCATTCGCAAGGCACGGTATCCCTCAGCCAGCTTCAGCGGCTGGCCCGAAGAACGGCGATGCTGCTCTGCAGTGTAACCTGAGGCCATGCCAACGATGAGTTCGTCACATTCGGCAAAGGTTACGTTTTGGTGGGAGAAGTCGTTGTTGGGCTCGATGTATGCCGTGGCGATAATGTCCGCGAATCGGCGACCGAGCATGAAACGGAAAAAGCCCTCGGCTGCTTCGTCGAGGTAGCGAGCAAACACCAGGCCTTCGTCGAAGGTGGGTTTGGCGGCTCGAAGGATTATTGAATGCTGAGCCATGGTGATCAGAACCAATCGAGCAATCGATGTAGGATTCGATTCTTCATCCCGGTTGTCCTTAGCCGAACTACGTGTTACATGGTTTCCGTGTAACGTTACGCGCATCAGCGGCCAGCGGTCTGCTGGATGCGCTTGTTAGGAGACAGCTCCTTGATTCAGTCTGCGCCACCGCTCAGTGCCTGCTGACTAGCGGAAGCGATGGCCGCCGCCGCTTGTCGTATATGGTGCAAGTCGTGATGAGCCATTCCTTGTAGAATACCGCCAACCGTGCCCTGCCCGAAGTCGTCGTCGCTCGTATCTCGCCGAAGCATGTCGGAGGTCGCATCCTTGACAAAGGCTTTGGTCCGAGAATGAATCCTGTCCGATTCAGCAAGTATGGTCTCCGGGTCGCTGCACGGTTCGCTTCCAACGCTTGAGTAAGCCACGTCGCGTACCAGGAAGTCCGGGAGCAGACCTAACTGCGAGAATGGTTCATCGTTGCGCAAGATCCATCGGTTGATGTATAGGTCTTCTGCGAAGACAAGATGTCGCAAATGTTCGATGGCCGACCACTTTCCCTCTGCTGGTCGTTTGCAGAGCTGATCCTGAGGCACAGAGCTAAGGGTAGCGCGAAAGTTGCCGCGAACTTCATCTAACTGGTCAATAACTCGTCGTACCTCTTCAGGACTGTGAACGTCCTTCATGCGGAGTTTTGCACGCTCCGGGTCGCGTCGATCGAGTTCCGCATCAATCAGATGATCGATCCGAATCCCGAAGATCGTCATTCCCAGGAGGTTCGCGTTGTCTATTGACACGCCAGCAAGGTTCGCATTGGAAATCTTTGCACCGCCCAAATTCACATCCTCGAAGGTTGCCTGGTGCAGGTTCACACAACGAAACGTCGACCCTTCTAAATCCTCGTTCTCGAACTTTCGACCCATGTTTGCCCTCCTTGGGGAGTATACGCCTGACTACGCGTTACACGGTTTCCGTGTAACACGCATTCTTCCTCACATGAAACAGGTGTGAAATAGGTGACTGTTACCTACTCTAGTTACCTACTCTATTACCTACTCTACGGTGATGACGACTTTTCCTCGCGCGTGTCCTTCTCCATAGTACCGGAGAGCTTCAGCGACCTCACTTAACGGGTAACATCTATCTATGACAGGTTTTACTTTGCCGGCTTCAATAAGCTCTTTCATAAAGGCCAAATCCTCCTGGTTTGGTTTCACAATCAGGTTAACCAGTTTCTTACTCCCGGTCATTGAAATCCAGGGTCCCAGGAGCATAGGCTGGAAAATCTGAGCCATGGAACCTCCGGTCACGACGTAAATCCCGTTGGGACTTAACGCGCGCTTGTAATCAAAAAGTGAACGGTATCCCGCAGTAGCAAGAATCAGGTCATAACGCTTCCCAGTTTTGGTGAAATCTTCCTGAGTGTAGTCGATGACGTGGTCTGCGCCAATCGAGCGCACCATGTCCAGATTTCTCGTGCTGCACACGCCAGTGACTTCGGCCCCGAACGATTTTGCAATCTGCACTGCAAACGTGCCGATACCACCGGACGCACCATTGACCAAAACCTTCTGCCCTGGCTGAATCTGTCCTTTGTCGCGAAGACCCTGCAGGGCGACCAGTGCCGATTCGGGTACGGCCGCAGCTTCCTCGAATGAACAATTGGCCGGTTTCAGCCCCAATGCCTTCTCTGGAGCACATACATACTGGGCATAACCGCCCCGGCGATACCCGGATAGGTCCCCGAATACCTCGTCACCCGGGTGAAACTGCTCCGCGTTTCTGCCAACCGCTTCAACCCGCCCCGCTACGTCAACTCCGAGTATCTTGTGTCTTGGTTTTAGAAGCCCGGAGCCCATCAGGCGGACCAGGAACGGCTTACCTCTCACGAAAGCCAAGTCAGAATAGACTACGGACGTCGCATGAACTCTTATCAAGACTTCATCGTCCTTGGGAGTAGGTATTTCTACCTCTTTTAGCTGAAGAACATCCGGTGGCCCGTATTTTGTGTATACAATCGCTTTCATTTTGTTCTCCCGTGCGGTCGCACCCTTGTGGGAGCCTGACCTGATTCCCCCGGTGGTTTTTGTGTGCTGATCATGCCCTATAAGGGATCAACGCAGTAGGGTCGCTCGGTACCTCCGCGAGAGTCCGGGCGTCGCCGTGCTCGCGTGCATCATACTTCGGTATCGTACGACGTGTCAAACTGTCGCGAGTCTTAAGCCTATCTACTAGTGTTGACAGCATCGGCAAAGCGGACTTACAATCACGGAAAGCGTACTGGAAAGCTGCCTGCGGAGCTCGCAGGCGGGTCTATATGTAAAATCTAGGGATAGGTTTATGGAACGAGCGATGCGAGTGATAAGTGGTCTCCTGGTGCTGAGTTTCGTCCTGGCCTTGGCGCACACCGGGTGGACGGATGAGTTGCAGAAGCCGGAACCCGGGAAGAAGATCAAAGTGTTTCTCCTTGCGGGCCAGTCGAACATGGAGGGACGGGCAGACGGCAACAAGCTGATGCCCCAGGATAGGGAGCGCCTTGAGAAGGCGCAGGGCAGTGTTCAACTCGCGTTCAACTACGAGCCCGTGTGTGCGCTGGATGTGGTCAAACCCTCGCGCGATATCGCGAAGATATACAAGCGAGACCTTATCTTCGGCCCGGAATTGTTTTTCGGGATCGCGTTGTCCGAAGCCTGGCCGGAAGAGAAGATACTGCTCATCAAGCGCACCGAAGGAGGAACGTCGCTCCACGGGTGTTGGAACCCCGATTGGCGGGCGGATAGGGCCGCCGTCATGGGCGAGGAGAGTGAGCCGAAGCTCTACAGTGCGCTGACAACCTACGTCAAACAAGTGCTCTCAGGATATGGGGAGGACGAGTACGAGATCTGCGCCATGCTGTGGGTCCAGGGTGAAACTGACGCCGGGGACAAGACAGCCGCAACGGAGTATGGAACCAACCTTCGAGCTCTCATCGAACGCATCCGCCATGACGTGGGACGCGAAACCCTGCCTTTTTTGCTTTTTCAGGTCGGCTACGGAGAGGTCGTCGAAGGAATGAGACGGACTGCGCGAGAGGTACCGAACGTAACCCTCATTCGTCAAAGCCTCGACCCTGTCTCGCCGGACTTCTACAAAAAAATGGAAAACGGCCACTACAACTATGAAGGCATGAAAAAACTGGGCTACCGGTTTGCAGAACTGTTTCTGAGCCAACATTTACAGAAACATGAGTGAGTCGATGTGAAAATAGGTGCCTGTCACCGTTTTCCCTGCAGTCACCCCTTACGCGGAATTCCAGGACGGACTACGAGTTTCACTCCAGAAATAGGTGACTGTCACCTATTTCCGTCATATTTGCGTCACCTGTTTCCTCCGACTCATCCGCAACATACCGCTGCAACACGTCAAGATTATCGTCGAAATACAGATGATTCTTCTCACCCCTAACGCCGCCATTTTGTTAGAGCGCTTTTTTCTCGATGGCATCCGCCAGCGGATTTATTTCTTCAGCCGGACCCGTAAGCGCTGCCACATGGCAACGAAGCAACTGACCGTCGGCCGTGATATCACACATGCTCAGCAAACCGTATATGTTCAAAACCCAGACACTGAAGAACGGGTCTTGCGTGTTGCGCGTAAACTCGTACTGAAAAGCACCTTCAGCCAGTACAATCATTTGAAACTGCTCTTGGCTCAGACTTAGAATGTGCTGCCTGAATAAACCGATGCCGACATCGGTAAACGAGAACAACCGGACCACGTACGCCGAGGGCAACGGAGATTGGCAGTGGTGCCAAAGCAAACCCTTGATGATCATAGCGAAGAGGGTAAGTGCCTTCTCGTCGTCGAGCGGAATGGCAAACCTCGTTTCTGTCGTTCCATTCGGGTTCACCACGGGCACGTCCCTCTGTCCTTGTCGGAGTTGACGGTGCAAACGCTGGTCCTTCTTGAGTCTAGCTTCTACTTTTGTCCTGAGCATTTCTTCACCCGCGGGGTGCGAGGAGCCAAAGGGAAACACCGCCATTGCGTATCGTTCCAGATCGCCCTTCTTGTTGTTACACTCCTTACAGGCAGGGACTTTCGGCAAGTTGCCGCGCAGTGGTTGAGGAAAAAACTTCTTGCCTATCACGTGGTCGTCGGTAGTGGCCCGACGCACGTTGCAGTAAGCACACAGCTTTCCTTTAAATTCTTTCTTCACTTCGTAGGTCTCATTTCTACCGACCCAATAACGGAAAACGGTGAGAGGCACCTATTTGCGCTTGATCGTCACCCGCGCACAAAAAGGGGAAAGGCGCGAGTTTTCGGCAGCCTCGAAAAGGAGAGCCTATTACCCCGACGGGTCACATTATACACATTCTGACGCCGTGTTGTCTTTTCCGCCGCAGTCTCCTCCGCGTGCTTCCCGCACGCAACTGCCTGAGGAACCTCCGGTGACTATCTGCCCTATTTACCGTTTCCGAAAGAGCGTGACAGGCGCTGTGTGACGCTGCCCCGCGCCATAGAGCTTTGCTATTCTGTCCCCACAAACCGAAGTCTCGGAAGATGCTCTTTCGCCTGATGCTCTGGCATGGGTATCAGGGGTCTGTCAGCCGTTGCCCTCAGATAGTACGTCTTTCCAGGCTCGATTTCCGCCACATGGTCTCCGATCTTACTTGAGATTCTAAAAACTCGGTTTTCGGTAACAAATACGTGCCTCCCAGGCTCGGCCCAATGGTACAAATAGGTGCCGTTTCTCAAGTCACCAATACCTCTATCACCGTCGAGAATGTCAACGGTCCCGAGCGCACCGAGCAGCGTTACCTTGTTCCTGTAGAAATAGATCAATCCCGCATCAGTCCGCGGTTCTGGGCTAATCACTCCGTGCCCGATGGGGCCAGTCTGGTGAAAGGTGTCGGCCTCTGGGCCTACCTCCTCCAGGACTGGATTGATCTCACCGGGCTCCAGTTTCCACATAGCCCCGCTCATGTAATCGACAGCCATCGGCAAGACGCCATTAAAAACGAGGATATCCACCCACAGCCATGGGTTCATTGCCCTATCCAATACATACTCGTACGGCCGAAAACCCTCATGCTCAATTCTGACCCTGTGGATGTCTTTGCGGCGAAGCTCAACCGTCAGTGGCGTCCGCCCGAGTTCACTGTCGTTCACCGAGACTTTTGCATCGCCGGGTGAACTGTTGATTCTGACGTTCTGGGTCGTGCCCGAGACTATCGTGGCGCAGCCAGACACGAGAATCAAAGCAGCTATCATCAGCGCCGGCACGCACAGTTCACGTAATGTTCTCCGAGACATAGTAACTCCTCCTCTGGCGTCCCAACCGCAACACGATAGAAATAGGTGCTTGTCACCTATTAGTCACCTATTCTCACCGCCCATTTTCTCTAAGAACGTCGCAAGCTTTGAGATAAGCAGAAGGTCACTGTACCGGTTGCGCCTCTTCTCGCTTCTGTTCGAGTACGCGCTTGCCTTGTTCGTTGTAGCGGTAGTAGTAGATTGTCTCTTGGGTGTTAATTATCCCGGCGTCTACGGCGGCCTCGGGCACCCCCCACACTACTGACCAAGGCCAGAAAAGCAGGTTCAGGAAGCCGATTGCCCACATGCTTCCCTCACCGCCACCCGCTGCCAAGTAGAAGTTGCCGAACCCTGGGAGTACGTTTAGAGCCCCAGCTACACCTAGGGTTCTTGATCGCCTGTTCGTCGGGCTCGATTCCGTAACTCTCGAGTTCACCGACGAATTCCTTATCGGCACGTGATAGACTGAGGCAGCCGCAAAGTGCTGCTAGTACTAGCACGGCGACAAGCTTGGTCGATGTCCGTCGCATGATGCTCCCTCCTTTTTTTTGGCGTCCTGTATCTACCAGCACAAAATCGCGTTCCACTAGAAAAAGGGGAGAGCTCTGTTTTCGGCAGCCTCGAAAAGGAGAGCCTATTGCCCCGACGGGTCATATTATACTCATTCTGACGCCGTTTTGTCAAGACATAAATGCGTGAGGGGATAGGGGGATGAGCGCACACCGATGAGGAGATAGGGGGATGCACCCAAACCGATAAGGAGATAGGGGGATTTGTTGAAAAGCAGATTCTTCTCTGCGCTCAGAATGACAGACAATTGAGGGGATAGGGGGATGAGCGCACACCGATGAGGAGATAGGTTCACAAAGGTAGGGGCAGACCCGCGTGTCTGCCCTTCTGTCCCGGGCGAACACAAGGGTTCGCCCCTACGTTCACCCTCACCTTAATCCTCTCCTCGCCACGGCGAGTCTGCGACCCGGGCGTGGAGTTGGGCTGCAAGAGTCTTTGGAAGGGGGATATGGGGGAGAACCGTTCTGTCTAGAAAGGTTTCCCCCGGCAATACGACTGACGGTAGACGCGGGGACACCTTCTTCGACAAGAAGGTTATCCCCTGCCACAACCGGAGAAAAAGGGTACAGACACGTCTCCGCTCGTACCTCGCTGCGCTTGTGTAAGTCCCCATTTTCTTTCCCCGTACCCTTTCCCCGCCCCGGCGGATCTTCGACAAGAACTACTGGGCTTGACAACCGTTCGCTGTTGCGTTCACAATGATTCAAACCCCTCGCCGATGATCGCGCGTGGGACTGCTTGGAACATCTCGTCGACAGGCAACCGACCATTTAGGAGGAGCGAAAAATTGGGCAAAGGAAGACTGCAGCGCATTGTGAAGCGGCTGGTTCTGGTGGTATCCGTCGCGGTGTTGCTGGCGGTTGTGGGATGGTACTCGACCGCGGCCGGTCAGGACACCGGAGATCTAGATACTGGTGCGACGCGCGGTGAACTGGGGGCGCTGGTCAATTCGTTCTCCGGCACGGGCGGCGTGCCCTGGATGTGCGCTCTGGACAGCCCGGCGGCGACCAGACCTTTTGGTTTGGTGCGGTTGGCCCCCGATACTACATCGATCCCGGCCGACAGGCGCGGGTCGAACAGGACCGGCTACTACTACGGCGACAACAACACCATTGGTTTCAGCCACACGCGGCTCGTGGGGGCATGGCACCAGGAAGGCGGCCATTTCCGGGTGTTCCCGACCGTTGAATCGCGCGCGGCGGAGGCACGCAAGAAGGGGCGCGTCACGCCATTCTCTCATCGTGAAGAGACGGCCTTCCCCGGATACTACGCCGTCCGCCTGCCTGAAGAGGGTGTGCTTGCCGAACTGACCGCGACGCCGCACGTGGGCGTGCATCGTTATACTTTCACAAAGGACGAAACGCCGCATATTCTGTTGGATGTCACGAGCCAGTTGGGCAATGCCCGCGCGGAAGACGGGAAAGTGCGCATCCTTCCCGGGACACGGGAGATCGAGGGTTCCGCACGTACATTCGGGTCGGTCGCGAGGCGTTACGGAGGGTTGGACATCTTCTTCGTGGCGCGCGCCAGTCAGCCCTTCGCGGGATATGGCACGTGGACGGGCGCGGAGTTTTCGCCCGGTGCGGAAAGCGCGGCCGGGAACGCCGTCGGCGTGGACCTGTCTTTTGCGAAAGGCCAGCCCAAACAGACCGTCGAGTTGCGGTTGGCCGTCTCCTGCGTCAGCCTGGCTAATGCGCGGCTGAATCTGGACGCTGAGACGGCGGGACGGTCTTTCGACGAGTTGGTGAAGGAGGGGCGGGACGCGTGGGAGGAACGCTTGTCGCGCATCCGTATCCGGGGCGGCACGCAACGGCACCGGCGCATCTTCTACACGGCCCTGTATCATGCATTCAACATGCCGACGGTGTTCAACGATGTGAATGGGGAGTACCGGGGGTTTGACAAGGCCATTCACAAGGCGGAGGGTTTCGAGTACTACACTGACTTCTCCCTGTGGGACACGTTCCGGACCGTGCACCCGCTTTACAATTTGATCGCTCGGAAGGAACAACGGGACATGATGGTGTCGCTCGTGGAGATGGCAAAGGTTGGCGGGGCGCTCCCGCGCTGGCCGGCCGGTTGTGGTTACACGAACAGCATGTTGGGCACGCCGGCGGATATGACCATTGCGGAAGCCTACTTGAAAGGCGTTCGCGATTTTGACGTGGAGGCGGCGTACGGGTTTATGCGTCAGACCGCGCTGGAAGGCCCGCCGGCAGGGTCGGGGTTCGCGGGCCGTGAAGGTCTCGAATCCTATCTGGCACTCGGCTACTGCGCTTCGGAGACCATGAGCGAAGCCGTGGCGAGCACGCTCGAGTATGCCTGGGCGGACCACGCGATCTCGCTGCTCGCCCGTGAACTCGGACATGAGGCCGACGCCGACACCTTCGCGGATCATGCGGGGTATTACCGCAATCTCTGGGACCCGGCGAGGCAGTATTTCCTGCCCAGAGATTCGCAAGGCCGTTTCATGGAGGAGTTTCAACCGCTCCTGTTGACGTACGCCGACCGCGAAAGAAAATACACGGACGACTATGTGGAAGGCAGCGCGTTGCAGTGGCGATGGGCCGTGCCATATGACGCCCCGGGGCTGGTCTCTCTGTTCAAGAGCCCGGAGTATTTCGCCGACGAGTTGGACGCGTTTTTCAAAGGCTCCAACGCCAAGATCGGCGAAGGGAACCCGGGACCCTACTACTGGCACGGGAACCAGCCGGACATTCACGCCGCCTACCTGTTCAACTCCGCGGGTCGGCCGGACCTCACCCAGAAATGGGTCCGCTGGATCCTCGACAGTAAATACGAAGACAACTACGTCGGACTCGACGGCAATGACGACGGAGGCACCTTGTCCTCGTGGTTCGTGTTGAGCGCCCTTGGCTTCTATCCGGTTGCCGGCACGCCCCGCTACGAGCTTGGTGCCCCTCTATTCGAGAAAGCCGAGGTACGCATGGGCGACAAGGTGCTGACTATTGTCGCCGAGAATCACGCGGCCGAGAACATTTACGCGCATAAAACCTGGATAAACGACCGACTCCTCGACCGCACCTGGTTCACCCACGATGAGATCGCCAACGGCGGAACCTTGCGCTTCGAGATGAGCGCAAAGCCGCTGGTCCGGTAGTCCATCCTTCTCCTGAGAAAAACAGGTGCCAGTGGGGCTGTTGAAAAAGACGGCCTTTGGTGTCATCTCGCCACGGCGAGTCTTCGACGAACCGCCCCCACGTTCACGCGCGCAGCGTAGTCGCCTTAGGGCGCACTTCCAACGGACACCAAGAACATAATCATTGCAAGCGTGTTAATCGAAGCGTGTACGATCATACCCCAGTAAATGTTCTTGTTCCAGGCTACGATATATGTCATGGGCAGCAGGGCCATCAATCGAACCGGGTTTTGCCAAGGTGTGAAGAAATGATAAACCGAGAAGAGCACGCTGCTAATTACAGGTGCCCATTTGCCCATGTAGGAAATCCGGGGTAGCAAATATCCCCGGAAGTAGAGTTCTTCGACAATAGGGCCGGCAATACCGTTGAATACCACACCAACTGTTCCTGCCAGAAGCAGTCTGGACCGTGCGTACTGATCCAGACCCTTGGTGGCTCCGAAGAACCAGGCAGGCAGCCCGGAGAAGAACTTATCAATCAGGAACCTGTCAATTAGCGGGGCGACCGCGAAGAATAAGAACCCCATCCAAGCTAGACCGAGTGCAACAAGAACAAAATATTGCCATAGCGGTATGGGCTCCCGGTAAAGCACAACACCCTTCAATGAGAAAGAACCGTTCTTCTGCTTGCCCTGATACAGCAGATAGCCCAGTTCGATAGGGACGATGACACACGGAATGCCGAGAAACAGCACGAACAAAGAGGGCATACCCAGCGTTTCGGCCAATGGACCCAGGATCAGGAAGAATGCTAACATAACAACCCCTGGCAGCAAGTGCAAAGTAATTGAGCGTACTGGAGAGTGCTGTTGTACCTCGATGTCTGCTGTAGTCGCTGCACGGGAAGAGAGTTCATTGTCCATCGGCATCTTCCTCTATCTCATGTAATCGCAGAAGCAGTAGAGCATGGGGATGGGTGGGCCTTCCCCCAACAGGTTACATTGTATTGTTCCAGCTGCCGGTTGGTCAAGCTATTAATGCGTTCGACTTCGCTATGGGAAAGCTGTTTGCATGGGTGAGGGGATGGTAAAGCCGGGGGACACCTTCTTCGGCAAGAAGGTTATCCCCCTGTCACAAAAGCAGATCCTTCGCTCACGCTCAGGATGACAACCAAGTGCGTTGTTTCTTCGTTCAATCTCCCGCCAGTACCCACGCCTTGTTGAACGTGGCATACTTGATACTCTTGCCGGGCTGTTCGGGCGTTGACACGAAATAGCTGTAGCTCGCGTGTAACGTGCCATCCCGACCCTGTACAATCGACGGATAATGGAACGAGCCCTGGCGCGGTTCCGTCCTATCCAGATGCCGGGTCCATTTCCACGTGGCACCTTCGTCATCGGAGATCGATACCGCCAGGCTGTGACGTCCCATCTCGGTATCGTTGTATATACAGATCCAGTCACCGTCCGCCAGGTTGGCAACTTCCAGTCCCGCACCCGGATTCGGCAACAGGGGATGATCGTACACCTTGCCCCATGTCACCCCGCCATCCTTAGATTCAGCCACGTGCACCCGCTTCGGGGGAGGTCCCGCATCGCGCATGTACGCGACGATAGTTCCATCTTTCTTCCGCGCGAAACTCGGCTGGATGTTGCCTCCACCCACGATCGGGTCGCTGAACCGCCACGTCTCACCCCAGTCGTCGGTGAGCGCCACAAGCGAGAACGAAAAACCGTCCGAGTACAAGCCTACGAGCATCGTTCGACCTTCAAGAATGTACGGATGCGCTCGCGTAAACCAACCCAATCGCCGGGTCAACTTATCGGCCGCCTGCTCGTAGTTGCGTTTCTTCCACTCCTCGACGGCACCCGCCATCGCGGCAGGAACTTTTAACCCCTCCACATAGGCCTCCGTCGCGCGCCGTACCTTGGCTTCAAAATCGTCCCCGGGCTTCATGTGCAGGACCTTCATCACGTTCCACTCCGGGGGACCTTCCGGCATCATGTAGTTGGTCGAGATCTTGTACTTCATCAGCGCGCTTTCCCAGGTGTTCGCTTGGATCGTCGGCCACAACAACCAGAGCCTTTCCTGAGGATCGATGATCATGCAGCAGTTTGTGTCAGGGAAATCCGGTGCGTCGGCCATCACGAACGGTTTGGTCCATGTGCCGGTGGCTTTCACCTTGCGTGCTCCGAGGATCAGCACGTCGTCGGCATTCCGTTCGCCCGATCCGTGGAACCAGCAGACCAGTATGTCGCCGTTCGGACACTCCACGACGCACGATCCATGGTTGTGCCACTTCTCCAGCGGGAAGATCAGTTCCCCGGAATGTATGGGTGTTTGCGCGTTTGCAACAGTACACACCAACAGACAACAGATTATCGTGAGTTTGCTCATCATCTTTGCGAAGTCTCCTTTCTGTTGAGCAGTAACCACAGCCTCGAAAAAGGGAAGTCTTTTGCCCCGACGGATCACATCGTACTCATTCTGACGCCGTTGTGTCAAGCGATAAGGAGATGGGGGGATAGCGGAAAGGCGGTGAGGGGATGGGTTCACAAAGGTAGGGGCAGACCCGCGTGTCTGCCCTTCCACCCCGGGTGAACACAGGTTCGCCCCTGCACCGCCGGTCGTCATTGCGAGACCCCTACCCCTGTCCTCATTGCGAGTCCGCCGCGGCGGGCTCCTCGCAATGGCGAGGCGAAGCATGTACCCTCGCCACTTACCACCTTGACAAGATCTGCTGCACGCTGGCATAGTCGGGAGCGAGACTATTCGTAGATTTCTAGATTCTATTTGCGTTCGGGACGGTAAGAAAAAGGGGAGGTCTGAGATGCGCAGTACGCTGATTCATTCAATCCTGATTGTGACGATCCTGTTTGCTTCGGCACCACTGGCGGTAGCGGAACAACCTGCGCGCACGCTACAGTTTTACGTTGCAGGGAACGGCAACGACTCCTGGTCGGGCAGATTCCCCGCGCCGAACGCGGCCGGTACGGATGGACCGTTCGCCACGCTGGAAAGGGCGCGAGATGAGATCCGGAAACTAAAGAAGAGTGACGGTTTGCCGCGAGGCGGTGTCGACGTAATAGTACGGAGGGGGGCGTACTGCATGGACGGACCGTTCGGACTCTCGGCCGAGGATTCCGGCACATCCGATGCACCCATCTCCTATGCAGCGTGCGAGGGGGAGGAAGTACGTCTCGTGGGAGGCAGAAGAGTAACCGGGTTCCGGCCCGTAACCGACCCCTCAATATTGAAGCGTCTTGATGAGTCGGCGCGAGGCAACGTGCTTCAGGCGAACCTGAAAGCGCTCGGCATCTTCGATTTCGGCTCGCCATCCGGCGGCGGTGTGGGGCTGTTTTTCCGTGATGCACCGATGACTCTGGCTCGATGGCCGAACGAAGGTTTCGTTTATATCGTTGAGGAAGCCGGCGGCGACAAGTACGATATACGCGGAACCAAGGGCGACCGAATAGGCAGGTGGGTATACGACGGAGACAGGCCGAAACGGTGGAACGATGAGAACGACGTCTGGGTTCACGGCTACTGGTTCTGGGACTGGTCCGACCAGCGTCATAAGATCAAATCGATCGATACCGAAAAACGTATCATCGAGGTCGAACCGCCGTACCACGGGTACGGATACCGGAAGGGACAGTGGTATTACGCGTTCAACGTCCTTGCGGAGATCGATTCTCCGGGCGAGTGGTACGTTGATCGGGAAACCGGGATCCTGTATTTCTGGCCGCCTGCGCCCATCGACAGCGGGCAGACAGTGGTGTCGGTTCTGCCGACAATGGTGACGATGAACGACGTGTCGCATGTCACGTTGCGCGGAATGGTGGTTGAAGCGTTGCGAGGAAATGCCATAACAATGTCGGGCGGTACGCAGAACCGGATTGTCGGTTGCACGATCCGAAATACCGGCGGGAACGCTGTCACCGTCTCCGGCGGCGCCCAACACAGCGTGGTAGGTTGTGACATCTACCAGATGGGAGCCGGCGGTATCAGCCTGAGCGGCGGCGACAGGAAGACTCTTACGCCTGCGGGACATTGCGCAGAGAATAACCATATCTACAATTACGCTGGATGGTACCGGATGTACAGGACGGCGATCTCGCTTAACGGTGTCGGCAACCGGGCGTCGCACAACCTTATCCATAACGCACCGCACATGGCGATAGGATTCAGCGGGAACGATCATCTCATCGAGTTCAACGAGATCCACAGCGTTTGTTATGAGTCCAACGACGCCGGCGCCATTTACGCCGGACGCGACTGGACCATGCGCGGCACGGTCATCCGGTACAACTATATGCACGATGTAAGCGGTTTCCGTGGAAAGGGCTGCGTCGGTGTCTACCTGGACGATATGTGGTGCGGCACCGAGATCTACGGCAACTTGTTTTACAGGGTCACGCGCGCGGCTTTCATCGGTGGGGGACGTGACAACGTTGTCGAGAACAACCTTTTCGTGGACTGCAATCCGGCGCTGCACATCGACAACCGCGCTCAGGGATGGGCCAGCGACACCGTCGGTACAACGATGAAGGAACGGTTGGACGTGATGCCGTACAAGGAACCGTTGTGGAGCGAGCGATATCCCGCACTTGTGAACGTATGGGAGGACGACCCGGCCGCGCCTAAAGGCAACAGAGTCGTCCGGAACGTCAGTTTCGGCGGCAAGTGGGATGGTGTCCAGGGCGGTGCCAGGAAGTACCAGACTATAAAAGATAACTTTATCGATAAAGATCCCCGTTTCGCCACACCGGAACGAATAGGCGACGATAAAGAACCCTGCGCGGTTGATTTCGCACTGAAACCGGGTTCACCGGCTTTCCGGGTGGGTTTCAAGGCGCTTCCATTGGACCGGATGGGCCTGTTTGAAGATGAGTCGCGGGCAAGCTGGCCGGTCGTACACCATGTCCGGCGCAGCGATTGACTGGAAGAGGGGATAATGCAATGGTTCATTGGAGACGATTCGCGCTGGTATTGGGACTGGCGCTTGTGGGTCTTCTAGGATGCAAGCTTATTCCATCCGGCGTCGGAACGAAGGCCGCAACGCGCGGTTTGCCCACGCCTGAACAGATCGCCTGGCACGAGATGGAGATCGAGATGTTCCTGTGCCTCGACCCGTGTACCTGGCAAGGCCGGGAGTACGACGACCACTCGACACCGTTAAGCGAGATCAATCCGACGAAACTCGATACCGACCAGTGGTGCGAGGTGGCGAAATCGTTCGGCGCCAGGCAGATTCTGTTCGTAGCCAAGCATACGGGCGGGTTCTGCTGGTGGCGGACCGCGACGAGCGAGTACAGCGTCAAGAACACACCGTACAAGGGCGGGAAAGGCGACGTGCTGGCGGAGCTGGCGGAAAGTTGCAGGAAGCACGGCTTGAAACTCGGCATATATGTCTATCCCGGCGACGACCAATGGGGTGCCGCCATCGGCAGCGGCGGACGGACTGAGGATCCGGCCAAACAGGAGGCTTACAGCAAGGTTCTGCGACAACAATGGACTGAAGTGCTGACGGCGTACGGTGAGGTTTCGGAAGTCTGGTTTGATGGCAGTTGCATCATCGAAGTTGGGGATATCCTGAGTACCTACGCTCCGAAGGCGATGGTGTTTCAGGGACCGCACGCGACGCTCCGGTGGCCGGGAAACGAGAAAGGGATCGCCCCGTATCCCACCTGGCAGACGGTCAAGAAAGCTGACGCCGCCACCGGCGTCTCCACCGGCAAGCACAGCGATCAGGACGGGGACGTGTGGCTGCCGATGGAGATGGATACGACATTGCTGGACCACAAATGGTTCTGGGCGCCGAACACGGACCATATGATGAAATCGCTCGATCATTTGATGGATATCTACCACACGTCCGTCGGTCGAGGAGGCGTTTTACTGCTTAACGCCACGCCGGATACGAGCGGTAGGATACCCGAATCGCACGTCAGGCGTTATCGCGAGTTCGGTGAAGCTATCAGACGCATCTATGAGAACAAGAAAGGTGAGACGGCAGGTGAGGGGCGGACTCTGGAGATGCGGTTTGATCGGCCGACTGCGGTCAACCACGTGGTTACGATGGAAGATATCCGATACGGGCAGATCGTACGGGCGTACGAGGTAGACGGTCTGATTGACGGGCGATGGCAGACGCTTGTACAGGGGGTTTCCATCGGTTACAAGAAGATCGACGTGATTGACACGGTTGCGGTCGATGGGTTGCGCCTTCGCATCACCCGCGCTGTTGATCAGCCGGTTATCAAGAGCTTCGCCGCGTATGGCGTTCCGCCCTAAAGGTGAGGCAGCTGCCCGATTTTACCCCACCGGATTCCTACAGACGCTCAGCCTACATAAGACGCTGTTTAGGTCTTGCAGGTTACGTTTTCCCCGATCAGAACCGCACTGTCATCCCCACGTGCACGCTGCGACCGGCTTCATTCACCAGCGTCATGGGAGATTTCGCGAAGATGAGCTTACCGTGCTGGTCGTCCAGCGGATCTCGACCGGCGATGGACAGTCTAAGTTTGCGTGTGAGCCGCAGACCAAGGCTAGCGTCCGGGGCAGCGTAATCCTCCATCTCCGAGTTGCGAAGACTGTCAACAAAGCGGTGCCACGAGTCGAACTCCGGCTTCTCGCGGACATCCGTGGCTAATTGCTCGGAAAACTGGCTGAGCGTAATTCTCTGTTTGACCTCGCTGCGTCCATCCTCGCGCAGTTGGTTTTGCAGGCGAGTCTGAACGGACTGCGTCCGCTGCGTGCCCAGCAGTTGCCAATTCAATACCAGGTCGAGTCGCGGTGTCTTCTCGTCAACGTTGCTGTCTCCGGATGTCGGAACGGAGGGTCTTACTTGTGGCAGGAAGCTTCCGGACAACGCCATGATTGGCTTTAGCATGCCCGTCACGTCGTTGGTATTGTAGAACTCTTGGATATCCAGCGATAGTCTGTCGGAGGACGACGCACCATAACCCGGTTCACGATCTGCCTCATTGACCATCTCTATAAGAGCTAACGACAAACCGGGAAACACCGTGTCCAAAGGCGCAGCCTGCCAGTTCATGCCATCGGTTTCGACAGCCAGGGAGGGTTCCCAGACTGCGACGGACAATATGCTCAAGAGAGCGTCCCATGCGTCAGGCGCCCGCATAACGCGCGATCCGGGTCGCAGGTCTATGTATTCCCTGGGATCGAGATTCATGCCGAGCGTCAGGCGGACACCGCTCTCGAACAAAGCCACCTTAACCCGCAGGAATGCGCTGACAGGCTGATCGTACTCGCTACCGGCGCGAAGCGAAAGCAACGGTGTGTTCATGATAGCTTCGACCGAGCGGGTATCCTCGGCCTGCGCATCCGTCGCGATTGATGCTGTCAGCGTGAAGCAAATGGTTGACGCTATGGCCAGAAAGTGACGCATTCCTGAGTGATAAAAACCGTGCCACAAATGCTGTCTCATTTGAGTGCTCCCCCCGCGAAAAGAAGGTCCATTTAAGAAGGACGTTCTGATGTGAACTCAGCTTGGATGAGTGTTGCTCGTTGGTAGCCCTATGCGGTCAGTCTTGAATACACCTCGCCGTACTTGCCCCACTGCTCTCAAAAACGGCGTCTTGATCGGCGCCCGCACCACATTGAAGCGCGTCTCGTTGCTCTCCCTCCGCGTTCTCCTTCCGCACCAACAAGGAAAGAAGAGCGTCCGGGCGGTTGCTTCGCAACCACCGCCATACAAATTATACCACCTGATGCAAATCCGGCCGGTTCTTAAGGTGTTCCGGTCCACGGGAGAACCGCATTGACCTGCGGGCTGGCATCAGCTATTATGCTTCGGCGTGTTGGCCGTACTTCAGCCGGAATTGACTCTCGAGAACGAGGATCGCGTGTCCATCAAGACGCAACTTATTCTGTTTTTCATCGCCGTGGCGTGCTTTGGTGCGGCCATGGGAGTCCACGAGTCCATCTTCAACAATTTTCTCTCGGACACGTTCGCCCTGTCGGCGAGCGCGCGCGGTTGGCTCGAGTTTCCGCGCGAACTGCCCGGATTCCTCGTCGTACTGATGACAGGCATCCTGTACGCCCTGCCGGTGACGCACTTGGCTGTGGTGGGTGCGCTGATCTTCGCCGCAGGCATGATCGGCATGGCGCTGCTCGGTTCGTCGTACTGGCTGATGATGCTCATGATGGTATGCGGGAGTGCCGGGATACACCTTCTGCAGCCGGTGGGCGCGTCGGTCGCGCTCGGGTTGAGCGGCGAGACGAACCGGGGCAGACAGATGGGCCGGATGGGTGCCGTCGGCACCGTGGGGATGGTGCTTGGCACCGGGTTTGTCTGGCTCGTGTTCGACAGAGTCGCACCGCAATACCGGATAGGGTTCCTCTGCGCGGCGGGGATGGGTGGCGCGGCAGGGTTCGCTTACCTGCTCATGCACATCCCGCACCTTCATCAGCCCCGGGCCAGACTTGTCGCACGAAAGAAGTACCGGCTCTACTACGTGCTGGAGTTGCTATTTGGCGCGCGAAAACAGATCTTTCTGACGTTCGGTCCGTGGGTCCTGATCAAGGTGTACGGCGAACCCGCCGCCTCGATAGCGGGCCTTCTCATGACCGCATCGCTGATAGGGATCGTCTTCAAACCGCTTGTGGGGATGGCGATCGACCGGTTCGGCGAACGTTCCATCATGATCCTGGACGGCGTCGTCCTGGCCGTGGTCTGTATCGGGTACGGGT
>Ga0180437_10002115_pt1 | contig 32544 bp, 27 predicted proteins | sample SS_ome_4_FD_132410 | JGI IMG/M metagenome (GOLD analysis project Ga0180437, IMG submission 132410) | Hypersaline lake sediment archaeal communities from the Salton Sea, California, USA - SS_3_D_1 metaG | ecosystem: Environmental > Aquatic > Non-marine Saline and Alkaline > Hypersaline >... | reverse complement strand
TTTTTAATGAAACCTATGGCTCGCACCTTCTTTAGAAACTGAAATATTGCTTCTTAGCTGTGGATATGTCACATACAAAAGCTAATTAAAAAAATTTAAATTAGATATGTATTTGCTGAATACAACTCAAAAGTGGAGGACTAATTTTGTCAAAAAGACCTTTACCCGCATCACGCGCAACTAAGCCATTACTTCTCGTTTCTAAGAGAAAAGGTGACACAACACATTTAAAAAAAGATGAAGCTAGAAGAAATAATATCATGGTCGCCAAATTAATTAGTGAATCTCTGCGTACAACCCTAGGGCCCAGAGGCCGAGATAAACTGATAATAGGTGTGCTTAAAGATGAACTGGTTACTAATGATGGAGCAACAATCATGGAGAAGGTAAACCTTAAGCACCCCATTGCCAAATTAATGACGTATGTTGCAAAAACACAGGATCTAGAAACTGGGGACGGTACAACCACAGCAATCATATTAATAGGAGAATTGCTCAAACAGGCGGAATCTTTACTGGAACAAAAAATTCATCCAACAAAAATTGCAGACGGATATACTTTGGCGTTAGCAAAGGCGCTAGAACTTCTCAAAACAAATTCAATAAAAATTGATCCAGATGATGACGAACTCTTGGAAAAAATAGCAGTAACTTCAATTAATAGCAAGAACGTTGTAATTGATCTTCTCGCAAGAATTGCAATAAAAGCAGTGAAAGGTGTGATGACCCGCAGAAATGGTAAACCATACATTGATACTGAATATATTGAGATTGAAAAAAAATCTGGCAAGAGTTTAAGGGAATCCGAGTTAATAAAGGGTCTTATAATTAATAGAGGCGCAGAACGAGACGACATGCCAAAAAAGATGGAACATCTAAGGATCGCGGTGATTAATCAGGAATTTGATGTACCCAAGTCAAAAACCGATGCAAAGATAAGAATCAACTCTCCCGAACAGATGGCGACATTTCTGAATCAAGAGTACCGATTAATTAAGGGAATGGTAGATAAGCTAGTGGAAGCAGGTGCAAACGTTTTATTAACCCAGAAAGAGATCGACCCAGTAGCTGCTGATTTAATGGCGCGAGCTGGTATAGTGGGACTAAAAAACTTGCGTCGGAGATATATGCCTAAAATTGCAAAGGCTGTAGGAGCAACAATCGTCAATACTGTAAACGAAATTACCCCAGAAGACTTAGGAACCGCCGATCTACTCGAAACAAAAGTTATAGAAGATAGATATGTGACCTTCATAACAGGCTGCAAAGATTCAAAAACCATGACCATTCTCTTGAGAGGTAGTGGAAAACATATGATGGAAGAGGCGGAAAGGTCACTTCGGGATGCTATATACGTTGTTAAAGACGTTATAGAAGATGAATTTGTTGCAGTCGGCGGAGGTGCGATTGAAGAGTCCATTGCAAGTGGACTGCGTGATTATGCACGATCAATAGGAGGACGCGAACAATATGCTGTAGAGGCTTTCGCCAAGGCCATAGAAATAGTGCCAAAAACTTTGATCGAGAATGGAGGCTATGACGCCATATCACTTTTAGCACAATTGCGGGCAAAACATAACGAAGAAAACAGTAAATACTATGGTATGAACCCCTTCACTGGTAAAATTGAAAATATGTATGAGAAAGGTGTATTAGAGCCCGTGCGCGTGAAATCGCAAGCTATCTCCTCCGCAACAGAAGCTGCAGTAACAGTACTACGCATCGATGAAATATTAGCAGCTAGACGCTTCGAAGATTATGCAAAAGAACTAGCCAAAACCGGAGAATTGTCTGAAGAGCATGACACATTTGAGTCAGTGCCATCATTGTAGTAGTTACTGAGAAGAATAACCGCGCTATTTTTAATGATGCTTATTCAATTATTACTAGAACATCACCAGAACTGACTTTTTCTCCCTTGGTGACCTTTAGTTCTTTTATAGTACCAGATTTTGGAGCACGAATTTCATTTTCCATTTTCATTGCTTCTATGATCAGTAGAACATCCCCTTGACTTATAGAGTCGCCAGGATTAATCTTTATTGACACAACTGTGCCAACCAACGGTGCTTTTACTATCCCCTCTGTAGCACCTTCTACAGCATCATTAGAAGTTATTAAGTAAGTCGCATTGGAATCTGTAAAATTGATATGAGCGGAAGAAACTTGAACTTTTGATATTCTTGGCGCGAACTTCACGACGTGTGGTTTTCCGTCAAGTAAAATCGAAAATGATGAACGATGATTATCTGATTGTTCCAACTCAACAAGATGTGCTTTACCGTCAGTTACAACAGAAAAAATTGCACGTTCAGTATCCAAACTCTCTAATTCTAAATCCTTTTTGATTTTGTTTCCGCTTTCAGTTTCTATTACAACGGAGACAAAACCATCATCTGTTTCTTCAAGTTCTATTAAATATGTTTTTTCATGTACTTGAAGTTTGTATTTCTTATTCACGGTGTATCAGTCCCTTGTAATAAACATTAAAACTTACAACGGTATATTACCATGTTTTTTAGGTGGTAATGACTCTCTCTTTCCACTTAGCATCTCTAGCGCCTTTATCAGAACTGATCTCGTATTCTTAGGTTCAATTACCGCATCTATAAAACCTTTGGCAGCAGCGATATAGGGATGAGCAAAGGTTCTTCTAAATTCTTCAATCTTTTGTTGTCTCATTGCTTCTTGATCTTTTGCCGCCTTTATTTCTCTCCTAAAGATAATATTTGCTGCACCTTCAGCCCCCATAACTGCGATTTCACTCATGGGCCACGCAAAAACTTGATCCGCTTTCAGATGTTTCGATCCCATAACAACATAAGCGCCTCCGTACCCTTTTCTAGTGATTACCGTAATCAGCGGAACAGTAGCTTCCGCATAAGCATACAGGATTTTCGCCCCATGCCGAATAATTCCTCCCCATTCTTGCGAGGTACCTGGCAAAAAGCCTGGGACATCCATGAATGTCAATACTGGGATATTGAAAGCGTCGCAAAAGCGAACAAATCGCGCTATTTTATCTGAAGCATTAATATCGAGTGTTCCTGCAAGAGAATTTGGCTGATTAGCGACTATACCAACGGAACGTCCATTCAACCTAGCAAAACCAACGACAGCGTTCTGTGCGAAGAGTTCGTGCACCTCAAGGAAATCACCCAGATCAACGACCCGGCGGATAACATCCTTCATATCGTAGGGTTTGGTCGTTACCTCAGGAATGATGGTGTCCAGTTCTTCGTCGGTTCTATTGGGATCATCGCCAGTATCGACTAAGGGTGGATCTTCTAAATTATTTGAAGGGAGATAACTCAATAACTTCCTAATCATTTCCATACATTCGTTCTCGTCTTTTGCAATGAATTGTGCCACTCCACTTCTTGCGTTATGAACCATGGCACCACCTAACTCTTGATGAGTTACTTCTTCTCCCGTTACAGCTTTGATGACATCTGGTCCGGTAATGAACATATTGGCAGTCTTATCAACCATAAAGGTGAAATCGGTCACGGCGGGTGAGTAAACAGCGCCTCCGGCACAGGGGCCGCAAATCGCAGAGATCTGCGGGACCACCCCAGACGCGATAACATTCCGCCAGAAGATGTCACCGTATCCTCCCAAACTTGAGACCCCTTCCTGAATACGCGCGCCACCAGAATCATTAAGACCGATCACGGGTGCTCCTACCTCAAGCGCATGATCCATGATTTTACAGACTTTAAGTGCAAACATTTCTCCTAGCGCTCCCCCCCACGCTGTGAAGTCTTGTGAAAAGATGAAAACCAAGCGTCCATCAATCGTTCCATAACCGGTGACTACACCATCACCGAGTATTCTTCTTTTTTCCATCCCAAAATCGGTGTTGCGGTGCGTGACAAACATATCTGTCTCTGTAAATGAATTAGGATCTAAGAGTAATTCTATTCTCTCACGTGCCGTAAATTTACCTTGTTTATGCTGTTTTTCAATTCGTTCTTTTCCGCCTAATAGTTTTGCAGCTTCTATTTTTTCCGATAATTCCTTGAATCTGTCGTTTGACATTAAGCATCCTCTCTTGAGTTCCAATTCAATTTATTTCGGGCATTCTTGAGTTGTTACTGATAACTAAGCAGGAATGCACCAATACTTAAGAAAAGTGATGAATTGTGTTGTGTTTATATAACTTGTTGGTGATAAAGTTTATGAGTACCTACGGGGCGTAGGGATGTTAAGCCTGTGGAGATAAGACCTCCGTAACCCGCCAGGGGATCGAGTCTGTCGTTGAAGCAGGAAGCCTCGAGGCTTTAGCACGAGGTAGCTCACTAAGTATCGCTATATATTAGTGTTGAAAAACTGTGCATGGACATCATAGCAGTTTAAATCAAAGACAAAGAACAAGAAGAGGATAAAAGAGTTACACATTAAAGGGTCTACTGTCAATTATTTAGATCAACGTCCTTAGATCCATCTTCTTCTCTTTTTCTTTATATGTCAACAAAGCCCCCATCCCCAACCCTACTATCGCTCCCAGAACGGGTGCTTCAGTAGTAGAAATCCAAATACCTTCTAATCTCTCTTCACATTTTGGGCATTTGGAATAGTAAGATTTTATATCGAATCCATGCATTTCAGTCTCGCACTTTGGACATTTTTTATGATCTTTAAGCTCCCCTATACCACTTTCCATTAATGAACTCTTAACCTCTTGAAGAAGTTCATATTCTTCATTCGAAACCCTTAATGTTTTTTCACGCAAGGAAGCCCCTCATATTCGCGCGCATATTAGTAAACTATTGTATACAGTAGTATACCTATTTAAGACTATGGCACTTTTGAAACTATTTTAAAGTGGAGAGGTTCTCTGAGTTAGAAAATTTCGCCCATTCAAATCGAGATTGCATCAACTATTAATTTTTTATTTTTGTCTACGAATCGAAACATCGCCTGAAAAAATTTTTTTGAAAGATCCATTATCAAGTTTAAGTATCAATGCACCACTTGCTTGGTCTACATCTATCGCTTTTCCGTCAATTATTTTATCATCCATATAGACACGTACATCTTCATTTAAACTGCAGGATAATTCTTTCCATTCCTCTAAAATAGGAGAAAATCCCTTTTTCAGAAAAACTAAATACGATCTTTCAAATTCATTTAATAAACAAGCGATGAATTCATTGCGATTAACAGATTCTTTTAATTCACTCTTAAGAGTTGTTGCAGTTTTCTGAATGTCAATGGGCAGTTTATCTTTATTAAAATTAGCATTTATTCCTATTCCAACAACTATATAATGAAGCACATCCATTTCGGCTTCCATTTCAGTTAAAATACCACAGACTTTTCTGTTACTAACTAAAACGTCGTTAGGCCACTTTATTTTTGCATCTAAACCTAAATTTCGAATGGCAGTGGCAACTGCTATTGCACCAATAAATGTAAGTTTTGGCGCTTCTTGAGGAGATAGTTTTGGTCGCAACATTAAAGAAAGCCAGATGCCTCCTGGAGGAGATTGCCAAACCCTCCCAAGACGTCCTCTGCCACTAGTTTGAGTGTTTGAAAGCACACATACTCCATCTCTGGCTCCTTTCCTTGCGAGGTCTTTAGCAATATCATTGGTTGATCCGGTTTCATCGAAATATCGTATTTCTCTGCCGATGAATTCTGTACGAAGCCAATTCTTTATAGCGTCTGGTGATAAAAAGTCATTCATCAACGAAATCACTAGTATTTGCTATTTATCTTCAATTTCTTTTTCACAAAGTTCTATAAGCACGCCCTTCGTCGCCTTCGGATGTATAAAGGCTATTTTGAAATTATGGGCTCCTTTCCTTGGCGTTTGATCAATCAGTCTTATTCCCTTCTCCTTTAACTCATTCAAGCGTGCTTCTATGTTTGTCACTCTTATGGATATGTGATGGATGCCTTCGCCACGTTTTTCTATAAATTTAGCCACAGGTCCCTCATTCCCTATTGCTTCCAATAATTCAAGATTTACCGAACCACAGGGAATACACGCTGTTGTAACCTTTTGTTCTTCCACCGCCTCAACTGACTCGACTTGCAAGCCTAACGCTTCGTAGATTTTAATTGCATCCTTTAGATTCTTTACTGCAATTCCAATATGTTCAAGTTCACAACTATTTTGTTCTTTCATCTGAAAGCACCTTTTAATAATTCAGAATGTGTTAATACTCAATCCCTTTCCGTGCTTTAATCCCTACCGCTAGGGGATGTTTAATATTAAGCATTTCTGTAACAAGATCGGCAACTTTGACGATTTCCGGAGGGGCACCTCTCCCGGTCAAGATTAATTCTACATTTGGGGGCTTTTCTTCAATTAGTTTAAGCACTGACTCAACATCTGCTAGTTTTAGATCAATGGCCTCATTGATCTCATCTAAAATCACAATGTCAAACTTTTCACTAAGCAGAATCTTTCGAACACGCTGAAGAGCTTTTTTAATCGTCTGCGTATCAGACTCTTTCGGTTGCTCACCATTTTGAAAAAATCTTGAAGGCCCAAACTGCTCTATTACAAAATTTTCTAATTTTTTTTCCACTTTGAATTCTCCCACAGAGGATTTCTTTAAAAAACATCCCATATATACCCTTAAGCCATGACCAATAGCACGTAGGGCTTGCCCAAGTGCTGAAGTTGTTTTTCCGCGTCCATGTCCCGTATACACCTGAACTAATCCTTGTGTTAATCCTTTTCTTGAAATAGAGAACATCTCCCCTATATATTGTCCTAAATAATTTCAGTGGCTATGTATTCCCCAAATACGTCTCTCAATATATCACAAATCTCACCCAGAGTCGCATATGCCTTTACAGCATCTATTATGCTGGTCATAAGGTTTTCATCACTTCTGGCGATACTTTTAATCTCTTCTAGGCTGTCTTGTACTTTTAAATTATCCCTTTCGTTCTTTATTTTTGCTAATCTTTGATACTGTATTTTTTCAACCTCTGGGTCAACACGAAGAATTTCTATTTCAGGTTCTTCTCCGATTATAAAATCGTTCACGCCCACAATAGTCCGTTTTTTAGATTCAATCTCTTTCTGATACCGATAAGCACTGTCGTGAATTTCTTTCTGAATAAATCCGCGTTCAACGGCTACCACAGCACCGCCCATCTCATCAATTTTTTCGATATACTCCATTACACGTCTTTCAATCTCATTTGTCATGGTTTCCACGTAATAGGAACCTGAAAGAGGGTCTATAGTTAAAGCCACTCCGCTCTCATGTGCAATTATCTGTTGCGTTTTCAACGCAATCTGTGCAGCCTTTTCTGAGGGTAAAGCTAAAGCTTCATCCATTGAATTTGTGTGGAGTGATTGAGTACCACCACAGGCCGCAGCCAATGCTTGTATGGTTACTCTAACTATATTATTTTCTGGTTGTTGGGCTGTTAGACTGCATCCCGCTGTTTGAGTATGGAATCTCATTTGCCATGATCTTGGATTTTTAGCCCCAAAACGGTCTCGCATAATTCGTGCCCACAATCGCCTTGCCGCCCTAAACTTGGCGATTTCCTCAAAAAAATCATTATGAGAACACCAGAAAAAACTAAGACGCCTAGCAAATGTATCGAGTTCTAAGCCTTTTGTAATGGCAGCTTCAACATATGCTATAGCATTAGCTAAAGTAAACGCCACTTCTTGGACAGCTGTACATCCTGCCTCTCTCATATGGTAACCACTGATACTGATCGTGTTCCATCTTGGCATTTTATTCCATTTTGAGCAGTATTCAAAAACATCAGTGATCAACCGCATGCTTGGTCGAGGTGGAAAAATATACGTACCTCGAGCAGAGTATTCTTTCAAAATATCATTTTGTATTGTACCCGCTAATTTATCTTGGAATATACCTTGCTCTTCAGCTACAACAATATACATGGCCAGCAAAACAGACGCTGGTGCATTAATAGTCATCGAAGTACTTACTTTTTCGAGGGGGATACCATCAAAAAGAGTTTCCATGTCTTTTAAAGTATCGATCGCCACCCCTACCTTGCCTACTTCCCCGAGAGCGAGAGGGTGATCAGAATCGTAGCCCATTTGTGTCGGTAAATCAAAAGCAACGCTTAGTCCTGTCTGTCCTTGCTCAAGCAATAACTTAAATCGTTTGTTGGTTTCTTCGGCAGTTCCATATCCTGCGTATTGTCGCATAGTCCAGAGTCGCCCTCTGAACATGGTAGGTTGTACGCCTCTCGTATAGGGAAATTCACCTGGAAATCCAACGTCCGTAAGATAATCAGAATCTGTCAAATTAAGAGGGGTATATAAGCGATTAACACTTGAACTTGATGTAGTAACAAACTCCTTTGCCCGTTCAGGGTATTTGTCAAGTATAGGTTTCAGAGTTTTATTTTCCCATTCTTGTTTTCGTTTTTCTATTTCATCCAGTTCTTCTTTAGACAAGTTATCAGCTTCCTTTGCCTTTTTGTAATTAATTTCTATTTATCTTAGACTCTCAAACAGACAGGACTATCCTGTTTGAAACTTATCTTCCAATGTCTGTGTGAGGTGCTCAACAATAACACTGGTAGAAGTCCCAGGGCCAAATACTTTGGAAATTCCAACCTTAAGTAATTCTTGAATGTCTTCCTTTGGAATTATCCCACCGGCAAATACTAACAATTGATTGTCAAGCCCTTCTTTTTTCAGTAACTCCATTATTCTTGGAAATAATTGCATATGTGCGCCAGAAAGGATACTTAATCCAATTGCTTGCACATCTTCCTGTAGCGCGGCTTGAACAATTTGTTCAGGCGTTTGACGGATGCCTGTATATATGACCTCCATGCCTGCATCCCGTAATGCGCGTGCTATGATTTTTGCACCACGATCATGGCCATCTAAACCTGGTTTGGCAACAAGAATTCTGAATCTGAATGATGATGACATTAGATTACCTCTTGTGAGTTCTGATTAATTGATAACATCTCTATTTACACTGGATGTTTATAAGTTTCTCCGCAAGTACATCCTTACTACTTAAAAATAATGGAATCCTAGTTCAATAGGTCTCACGATTTTGGTCAAATCTGTTATAAAAAAACGCAATCTTTCTTAATGCGAAGGAGCATGTCTAACCACTATAGGGCACAAAACGTTGAATAGGTGAAAAAGTATGCCTAAACTATTTGAAAGAATTCTAATTGCAAACCGAGGAGAAATTGCAGTCCGAGTTATGAGAGCATGTAAAGAACTAGGTATAGAGAGCGTAGCAATTTGTTCAGAAGCGGATAGACATGCTCTACACGCCCAATATGCTAATAACGTCAAATGCATTGGAGGAAACGATCTTACTGATAGTTACTTGAACATGGAAAAAATTATCACAACAGCATTAGAAATGAAGTGCGAGGCAATTCATCCAGGTTATGGATTTCTAGCAGAAAATGACGATTTTGCTGCTTTATGTGAAAAAAATGGAATAAAGTTCATCGGACCTAGTAGTAAGGCAATCGGGAAATTTGGTAATAAAAACGAAGCTAGAAAAATGTTGAAGAGCGGAGGCGTACCAATTGTGCCTGGAACAAAGGACAAACTTCGAGATTTCGATGAAGCCAAGCGAGTCGCTGAGTACATAGGGTATCCTGTGATGATAAAAGCGTCAGCAGGTGGAGGAGGGCGAGGAATAAAAATTGCAAACAATGAAAAAGAGCTTACCGATGCTTTTCATGCTGCACAAGTGGAAGCAAAATCTGCTTTTGGTGATGATGAACTATTTATGGAAAAATACTTGAGAGGCATACGTCATATCGAATTTCAAATACTGGCCGATGAATACGGCAACATAATTCACTTAGGGGAAAGAGATTGTTCAGTCCAAAGGAGACATCAAAAACTACTAGAAGAAGCACCTTCACCAATTATGACTGAGGAGTTAAGAAAACACGCCGGTGAAACTGCGATCCGTGCTGCAGAGGTAGCAGGATATACTAATGCGGGAACTGTCGAATTTCTATTTGCTGGCGAAGACTTTTGGTTTTTAGAGATGAACACTCGCATACAGGTTGAGCACCCTATAACAGAACTGGTCACAGGCATAGATCTGGTTAAATCTCAGATTCGTATCGCCGCAGGAGAACCATTAAAATTCCAACAGAAGGATATAAGGATCAGAGGACACGCGATAGAATGTCGTATCAACGCAGAAGACCCTTACGCAAACTTCATACCATGTCCGGGTAAAATTGTTTACTACCATCCTCCTGGAGGTCATGGCGTTCGAGTAGACAGTGCAATGCGGAGTGGCTATATAATTCCACCGTTTTACGACTCTTTAATCGCCAAACTAATCGTCTGGGGTGAAAACAGACAAGAAGCCATAATATGTATGAAAAGGGCTTTAGACGAATATGTAATAGACGGAGTAACAACTACAATCCCCTTCCACCGAGAATTGCTTGAGCATGAACGTTTCATAAACGGAGAGATATCAACTGATTTTGTTGAAAATGAATTTATTTTTAGTAGCAGACCATATGAAGAAGAATACAAAGAAGTAGCAATCATCTCTGCAGTTCTTTCTACATACTTAAATCAGAATCAGGTATACGGACCTCCGCTCAAAGAGAATTATCTTCCATCATCATGGAAATTAATGGGTCGTGTAACAGAGTTTCCAGATAGAAATTCCCTGCAAAAAAGGCGATTGGTCGGAAAGGCACAATCTATCTGGAGATTAATGAGAAATTATCGTACTTATGCACGTTTTAGAGCTTAAACTGTCCTCAACTATCATAAGACTTCCTAAATTACGCATTGACCAAAAGAAAAGAACCTTTTACAAAGAACGCTTCCGATGTCAGTCGCGGAGAGCGTAAATGGAATCACAGAAGCCAACGTTATATCATGTGAGATAAAAATCTAATTAACCACTCCCAGAAGCGAAACCACCACAATGGTATTGAGATTATTTCTTCCGTTAAATCATCCTCTGGTTCTTGGTCCTCTGGTTCATCATTAGTCCCTCCGTTATTTCCTCCATCACTGCCGTCATTATTTCCTCCATCACTGCCGTCATTATCATTTTCTATATCGTATTCAATGTCGTCTCCAATTGTTGTCCCATTTTTATACAGCTTAAAATAATCAAAAGTGCTTCCTGAGGAGTCTTTCGCATCAAGGTAAAGAAAATCATCGGTAACATTCATCAAAATAAAATGGTATGTTTTGTTTCCATGTGCGGTGTATGCTTGTGGATCAACGTCGTATAAAGGTGCGTCCCATGCACCTGTTGTTATGTAAACTGTTCCGTTAATTGAAACTATTTCATTATTTCTTAACAATTTTGTTCGATGATAGTGATGAGTGTGCCCCTGAAATACCATACTAACATTATATTGATCAAACAAGGGAACCCAATAGGTTTGCAGGTCAGTTCTGTTTCCATGCTTTCCTGAATAATAGACATTATGATGGAAAAAGACCATTGTCCACATAGACTGAGGAGTGTTTTCCAACTCAGTTTTTAACCAATCTTTTTGAGTGGTTTGAATTTGTGACAAAGAAGCATCGCTGTTCAAAACGAATATTCTAACATTGCCCCAATCATAATAATACCACTGTTCATTCTCTGGCAAGGCAAATTGTTCATAATATTTTGTGCTATTGTTTTCATGATTTCCTAGTGCTGGAATAACTGGAATTGTAAAGCCATAGGCTCCAATCCAATTATCATTAATATCATCAAACCATGTATCCCATTCAGCTTGATTGTCTCCATCGGTAACCATATCTCCTAAATGAACAACAAAAGATGGGCTAAACTGCGCCATAGCCTGCGAAACAAGTGTCATATTACCCCCTAACGCTCTACTGTCACCTCCCACTACGAAAGCAAAATCAGTTTCGGAAGTAGGGGCTGTTTCGAACATTCTTTCTTCACTCCAACCGCCAATATCCCCTCCACAACGAAAATAATAAACTATGTCAGAAACGAGGGCATCTATTGTGGTCATGTGAATATGACCGCTTGCTCCGATGTATGTGAAATTGACACCCGTTTTAGAATAAAAGTAATCCGTTGGAGAACTATGTGAAACCGTATCATAGACCACATCATTTTCTGAAGATTCGGAATTTGTTTGCCAAGTTATTGTTACCGAAGAGGCAAAACTATTTTCGGATGTTATACGAATTTTTTGAGGTGGATCGGATCCTTGTGCTTTAGTTAGTCCAATCGAACCGATGTTTAAACAAAATAAGAACATTAAAAAAATCGAAATGAAAAGATCTCTCTTTGATCTCATAATAATCTCCAATTGAATATAAGAGGTGCATTAAGACACACTACAACTAATTATTTTTAGGTTTCGTTTGTTGAATTTTTAAATCATCTAGGATCTAAGATTCACATTCCTTTAAAGGACAAACAAAAAAGAAGGTTATTATAAAATGAATGGCATATCGCTTATTCTAGAGTTTAAAGAGAACCTCCATAAAAAGGAACTAGTAGGAACAAAATGTAGAGCATGTGGTAGCGTCAGAGTATATCCTAATTTTTATTGCCGCAGATGTGGAAACACAAATTTTGAAAAAGTCAAATTTACAGGGAAAGGAACGCTTATCACATATACTGTACTTCATGCTGTTCCTTCGAGATTCAAAGAGAATGCACCGCTAGTTATTGGTTTAGTAGAACTTGAGGAAGGGGGAAGAATTTCCGCACAATTAGATGCTTCCGAGGATGAACTCTTGGTCGGCAAAAAACTAGAAGCAATTTTTCAAGAGAGAGATGGCAAAATTTTACTTAAATTTAAACCACTTGGAGGCACTTGACGTGAAAGGAGAATCTATATTCATTACTGGTGTTGGACAGACAAAATATGGTAAATTAAAAGGACAATCACTCTCATCACTAATATATGAAGCCGCATCAATGACTTTACTGGATGCGTCTATTTCACGTTCACAAATTGATGCACTAGTTATTTCTAACTTAGCATCAAATCGGTTTAATGGTCAACAAAATTTAACGGCACTTTGCGCAGATGTGCTTGGGCTTTCGGGTATACCGGCGTTTAGAGCAGGGGCATCTAGTGCTTCAGGTGCTGCAGCAATTCAACAAGCATTTATGATGGTAAAGTCAGGGATATTCGATAATGTTCTTGTTATGGGAGTAGAATTAATGAATCAAGTGCCAACCGATATATCGACATCTATTCTAGCAAATTCAACTCATCCTTGGGAGCAAGAACAGGGCATAACTATTCCTGCCTTAGCAGCAATGCTTACTAGATTGAATATGCTTCACAATGGTTTGACAAGAGAACAATTGGCTTTAGTCGCTGTAAAGAACCATAAGAATGCTTTACTTAATCCACTCGCTCATTTTCACCACAAAACGATATCCTTTGAAGAGGTAATGAACAGCTCAATTATTGCAGATCCTTTAAGATTGTTTGACTTCTCACCGAGGAGTGATGGAGCAGCAGCAGTAATTATCAGCTCAGAAAAGTGTGTCAAAAAATTTTGTGAGCAACCAATTTACATTAGAGGGATTGGTGCTGCTACAGACATCTTTGCATATATGAACCGAGAAAATTTAATGAGTTTAGACGCTACACACCTTGCAGCAGACCGTGCATTCAAAATGGCAGAAATAACACAAAGAGAGATCAATATACTTGAAGTTCATGATGCGTTTACACCATTAGAACTTATTAACCTAGAAGATATGGGATTCTTTAAACGAGGATCCGCAGGAAAGGCACTTGAAGACGGCGTAACTGAAAGAAATGGTCAATTACCAGTAAACGTATCAGGAGGGCTAAAAGCTAAGGGTCACCCTGTTGGAGCTACAGGTGTAGGTCAGGTACTTGAGCTCACTTTGCAACTGAGAAATGAAGCAGGTAAGCGTCAGGTAACTGGAGTCGATACAGGACTTGCTCATGCAATTGGCGGTTTCGGAAATAACGTTTTTGTAACGATTTTAAGTAGATCATAGTTTCTCATAATTTAATCTATGTTTATTTGCTCTCGTTAGCCAAGGAAATGACCATTAAGTCTTCTCCGATAACTACTTCACCAGTGTAAGATTCTTTGATACTCTTAACGATTTGTTCTTCTTTTCCTTCACAGACTGGATACATATGTGTTGCTACAAGAGTTTTTACTCCTGCCTCTTTTGCCTCTCTTCCAAGTGGTGCTGGTTTTGTATGATCTTTTTTCTCATAAGGATAATCATCGGGGAATGAAACTTCATGAATCAAAAGATCAGCATTTTTTGAGAAATCAGATAAGCCATTAACAGGGGAATACGTATCCCCACATACTACTATCATATTTTCTTCAGTTTCTATTTTATAGGCTAAACTTGTGACCCCATGTGTTAAGGGAAAACACGATATGCTCCAACGATCGTTCTTTACGACCGGTCCTGGTTTAACATCTGTAACGGTGAGAGGTATAACCCCATCTAAATATGGATATGTTTTTGAAAAAAATAGGTCGCACATTTGTTTTGTGCCATGTGGCCCGCGCACATTCAATGTATTCTTTCTGCCTTGTAACCAATTTGCTTTCACTAAGATCCCAAGGTCGGAGGTATGATCGAGATGAAGGTGTGTAATAAAAATATCGTCGATTTTTGAAAAATCAATACCCGCTTTGGCAATTTGTCTGAGAATTCCATTTCCACAATCAAACAAGAATAACGTGTCGTCATCAAGATTGACTAACACTCCAGGTGCATTACGATCTTTTGAAGGGATAGTTACTCCCGTTCCCAACAAAATTACTTCACTAATTCTGTGTCCCATCCAAACATCCTCCTTTTCTGCTTATTATAGAACTATAAGAATCATAGAGGTCGTGATCATAAATCTCAAAAATACCTTAGAGTTAGTTTATACTTGTAACTCTCATTTAAACATCGTGTTTATTATTTTGTGAGATGAGGCTTGATTGAAAGGACTTATTCCAGCTGCAGGATTAGGTACACGAATGTTCCCTCTTACATTGACACGCCCAAAAACGCTTCTACCTGTTCTCGGAAAGCCAGTACTGTATTATGTCTTGCAGATTTTTAACAGTATAGGAATTAAAGATATTGGAATCGTTGTAAATGCAACCCATCGAAAGTTAATCGAAGCATACGCTTCCAGTTATTACAAACATAAAATAAATTATATTGAACAAAAAAAGCCCCTAGGTTTAGCTCATGCAATCTTAACTGCAAAGATCTTTATAAACGATGAATCTTGCCTAATAATCAATGGAGATGCAATTTTAGAAGGAAATTGGCACTCTTTAATAGAAAATCACCGTCGTCTGAATGCTACAACAACTTTAGGTCTATATAATATACCTAAACCAGAACGGTTCGGAGTAGTTCAATTGCATGGAAAACGAGTTACAAAAGTGGTTGAAAAACCAAAAATACCTTTTAGCCCTTTAGCATCCGCAAGTACTTATTTGATAGAGCCTATTGCTCTAAATTTTATAGAGCGAATTCGACCTGGTAAAAGGGGTGAGTATGATTTCGTCGATGCCATACAATTACTGATCGGAGAGAATAAATCAGTTATAGGGTACGAATTGGATAACTGGATTGATATAGGTCGTCCATGGGACTATTTAGATGCCAATCTATACTTGCTTGAAAGTATTTCTAAAGATATGGATGATTCAGTAAGAATAGGAAGAGGTACAGACATTCAAAACTCATTTGTCGATAGAGAATGTGAAATTGCACAGAATTGTAGAATACTGCATAGTTTTATTGACAAAAATGTCATTATTGATACTGACTCGGTTATAGAACGCAGTGTAGTGTTAGCGTCTACAAGAATTGGCAAAAACGTCATTATCAAGAACAGTGTAATTGGTGAAAATTGTATAATTGGAAATGGTGTGAGTTTTTTAGATAAAAATGACAATAATCAAGAAATTTATGCACATTTTGAGGAGAAACTAGTAAATACACATCGAACTCGTCTTGGATCTTTTATTGGAGACAACGTTACTATTAATGAAAACGAAGTAATTCCTCCTGGCTCAATTTATAGTTAAGCAACAATTCATTCTTAAGATGCTACGTTATAGATTCTTTGAATTTTTTATAGATATATAATGCCTTTAGCGCTCTAACACTTTCAGATAGGGTAACAAAACTAAAATTTCCTTAATATTATCAGCAATATTTATATTTTCTGTGTCAGTATCTAAGTACGGAGGGCGAATAAAATTGTAACACAACAAGAATTAGACCTCTGGGTTGAAGAAAACCCGACATTGACGAAATGGATAAATAAAGTATCAGATACTACTCGGCTAAATTATTTAAGAGCGTTTTGGCATTTCTTAGAATTTGTTAATAAGCGTGGAGGCATCTCGTGGACTGATGAAAATGGTGAAAAACATAATGCGAAAACTCCAACTGGACTTTTGAAAGCACAAGAAATACTGCAAGGACAGGGTCTGAAGGAACGGTACAAGATTTTAGATGTCTTACAAGAATGGATTTCATCACAAAAATTTCGTTACAAAACTCTAAAACGAAAATATCACGCCGTCAGAAGTTTCTTTAATCATAACAGAGTTTCTTTACCAGAAGACAAATCTTGGACTCCAACACCAGATATGATACCCACCGCGGGAAAATTGACAATTGAAGACTTCAGAAAAATCATATTGAGTTCTAATGAACTGTATCAAGCAATTATGCTTATGCAGTTTCAAGGTTTCATGGGAGGGGCTGAGATAATGCACGTTAGTCATAATTCTTGGTCTCAAATCAAGAAACAACTCGATAAAGACGAGAAATTTATCAGAATTGACCTTCCAGGAAGAAAACATGCGCGTTTCAAAAGACCTTATTATACTTTTATCGGAACCGACGCAATCGAAGCACTAAAACGATATCTTGCTATTCGTGGACCTATCAAAAACGGAGAACCTATTTTCATTAACAAGTTTGGTGATCCAGTTAATAAGGCAGCATATCAAACATATTTTCGTCGCCGTATTTTGTTAGGTGGGATCGTTGATTATCAGACTCCAGAATGTCCTGAATGCGGAGGGGAAACGAGAAAAAATATTGTGGGACCAACAAATAAGTATGCAAAGAATCAAAAAAGTCGTACAGTATATATTTGTGCTGAGTGCGGTCATACGTTTCCAACGAGTAATAAAATCTATAAGGAATTGATAAGAAATCGTTATGGTATGTCTCCGCATGAATTACGTGATCTTGCGCGGAGTGCGTGGGAGACCTCACCAGCAAAAGGTATTGTCGCAGAATTCTTTATGGGTCATTCAATTGATCCAAATAACTACAACAAGTTTTTCAAAACCGATCCTGACTGGGTTAAATCACAGTATAGACGTGCTAACCCTTGGTTAAATATAATGAGTGAAGATCCTCGAAAAATACCTGTTACTGAATTAGAACGTCTTACAGAAAAAACTGTACAGCAAAATGGAAAGATTGATTATTTGGAGGACGAAAATCGGAAACTCGAAGAAAAATTATTGGAACTTTCAGCCAGAATGCTAGAGATGAAATCACAACAGAATAACATTGATGAGATCGTAGAAGAAAAAGTAGCGGATATTCTTTCAAAATACATGAAAAAACAAAACCAACACTTGTACACTGACGAACCAGAAGAGGAACAAAAAATCAAGCGTGTGTATGTAATGGAAAAACAGAAGGAATTCCATGAACCTATTACTAAGGATGAATATGAACCAATAGAACTCACTGAGAATGAAATTAAAGAAGCACTTAGAATCGCTAAAGAACAAAAGAATAAAAAGAATAGGACAATCCAATAGATACTATTTTTTTTTGCCCCACTCATGAACGAAAGATTTTGAGCCTTCGTTTCATCCTAAACTCTGTTTGTTTAATAAAATACTGCAATTAGAATCCAATAAATACAAAGCATCACAAAAATAAAGCCCCAGAAGCGCCTTCTAATTTGCATCCACCATTTATTTCCAAGTTGATCCTGTAGAAATTTATGAGTACCAAAATTGTATGTTATTTGTACCTCAGAGTCATTACCGTCTGCTGGTTGTGATGGTTTTGCAAGGGCACCAATTCTTTCTTCTAACACATGAATACGTGTATACGCTATGTCATCAATATTTTTTGTTGTAAGGTGTAATACGAATGCCCAAAGAAGATAAAGTACAATTGAGGCTAATGCAGCTATTGGAATTAACTTTTCATTCTCTAGTAGGAAAGGTTGACTAGCTATTAAGAAAGCAGCAGCAATTAAAATCGATCCAACTACAAGCGTAATGTCCTCCCTGCGTTCTATTTCTTGGTTAGTGATTTCATAATCTTTTAATAACAACTCTCTGTCTGATAAGCCAATTGGGATTCCAGTTACTGCATCTGACTTTATTGTTTGCTCATCTTGTGCTTTACATGGTACAAAGGTTGTGTAAACAATCGCAAATAAAAGTCCAATTAACGAAATCACACATGTAGCATAATTCATCCAATCTCTCCCTATATTTCTCAGACAATATGCAACGTGTTTTGAGTTTTCACCTTAAAATAACCACAGTACTGATAGCATATTTTCGAAGGATAGGTTTAACTTTATAAGTTAAACGACCCATAAGAATAATTGGTCAAAGAGCGGGAGGGCAAGTCAAAAATGAGTGAGAATCTACCATATCAAAAAATGTGGAAAATGCTTACAGACCATTTGGAAGAAATTGTTAATTTTTTTAGGAAATATCACGAAGACGAAAAGGTTAGGAAATATATTCTTGAAGCTTTAGATGATGTTGTCCGCGAGCCTACGTGGGATAAACATAATGCGTTAGGATTTATGTTTGGAGTCTATTATTGCTTGAATAAACTTATCGGCATTGAACAAGACGCCAAACTTGAAAAGCCAGATAACGTTATAGATCAATTTAGTGACCTAGACTATGAAGACTTTATGGCAGCTGTAAAGCGATTAATGAGAGAAAATCTTGACGAATAGACCTATTACGTTGATTTAATCTATATTTACAGGTTAAGATAAAGAGAGAAAATTTATAAGGCATAACAAAACAAAATAAAAACAACCAAAACAGGATTTTTAAGGATCTAATTTCCGACAGTGAATTCACTAACTGCTTTGATTTCCTTCGAGTTCGAGTCTGTCTAAATATTTTTTTCGAGTGACTAATGCCTTGAGAAAACCAATTGTTACTGATAAACTTGATGAAACTGGAATCCTATGATCTTCAAATCGATATCTCCATTTGTTAACAATTTTTGGATCTCCGAAAAGCCAGCAAACCATAGGTTTCCTATTATTCACCTGCATGTTGATTATCATGTCAATATCAATTTGTTCTAGTTCTTTAAGAGCCATTAAAATGAACAAAATACAATCTACAGAACTATCTTCAATGACAGATTGTAACACAAGGCTGTGAACTTCATTCAACCCATGTTTTGCTACAGATATAGCTGGCCACATATCTATGGGGTTTGAAGGTGGCATCCAAGCAGGAAAAACTTCTGCTAGTTTGTTTACTGTTACTTCTGAAAGATTTACAACATTTAGACCTTGCTGGGCGCATTGATCTGAAGCAAGCACTCCGCCCCCACCTGAAGCAGTGACGATCGCTACCCTGTTTCCTTGAGGTAACTCAAGCCAGTCTAATGCTTTAGAAAAGCCGATTAAATCTTCTAGAGTTTCAGCTTGGAGAATCCCTATTTGTTTAAACGCGGCTTCAACGACTTCATCGCGTCCTGCAATTGAAGCAGTATGTGAAAGAGCTGCCTTTGCACCCGCATCAGATCTTCCTCCTTTAAGAATAATTATAGGTTTCTTTTTTGTGATTTCTTTTGCGACTTGTATTAGTCGACGTCCATCTGCAATTCCTTCAAGATAGAGTGCCATAACACTGGTTTCAGGATCTTCTGCATAGTATTCAATAAGATCCACTTCGTCTACGTCAGCTTTATTTCCAAAACAAGCAACCTTTGAAAGTCCCAAATTTTGTGAGATGAATTCAGGAATAAGGGTTCCAGCGAACATGCCTGTTTGAGCTACTACCGAAACTCCTCCCTTTGTAATATCTGTTACTTCAACAAAAGTAGTAATAAGATTATTGTTCGCGTTAATTACGCCAGTACAATTAGGTCCTATAATTCGAATGCCCGCTGATTTGGCAATTTTTACGACTTCTTCTTGAAGCGCAATTCCTTGGGGTCCTACTTCTGCAAAACCGGCTGATTCTATGATCACGGCTTTGACATTTTTCTCAGCCGCATCTTTCAAGATGGTAGGTAATGTCCTTGCAGGTGTTAAGACAACAACGAGATCAACTTTATCTGGGATTTCTCTTAAACTAGGGTACGCTTTTAGTTCAAGGACTTTATCTGCACCCGGATTGATGGGATAAACTCGTTCAACGAACTTCGAATCCCATCTTTTTAAGTTTCCTACAATTATTGAGCCGCCTTTGTTAGGATCACGAGACGCCCCTACAACAGCGATGCTTTCGGGTTCAAAAAACGATTTCAAGCTTTCAATGGTCATAAAGAATCCCCGATAATTGTGCCTAAACTTTTTTTCTTATTTAAAACTCTCTTCTGATTTCGAGTCAAGAGTCAAAGTTTGGTTATGAAGAAGCACTCTGTTAGAAAATGATTTATAAGTTCTCCTCAAGAAGCTTCTTCAACTTGAAGGCAAGTGACTCATGTTTCTTTCGCCGGGCTATAGTCTTCTTCAGTCTTCTTTTATTGGATTTTCATCAAGGATTAATTCTTCGAGGTTTAGGAGGTGGTCAACTCCTTTGATCTCTTCTATTAAATTTTTGCTTAGATTAATTTTTTGTAGTTTGGAGAGGTTTTCCAATCCCTCAATCTCTTTTATCCTGTTTCCTAACATATTTAATTCTCTTAAATTTGTGAGGTTACCTATCCCCTTAATTTCTTCAATAAAATTCACCGAAAGGTCAAGTTCTTGGAGATTCGTAAGATTTTCAAGTCCTTTAATCTCTTGTAACTGATTGTAGCCAATATTTAGTCTTCGAAGATTGAGAAGGTGATCTAACCCCCCAATTTCTTCTATTTGGTTTCCAAAAAGCCTTAGTTCTTGAAGATTTTCAAGATTTTCTAACCCTTTTATCTCTTTTATTAAATTCATGCTAAGACCCAAATATTGAAGATTAGTAAGATTCTCTAATCCTTCGATTTTCTTAATTCGAGTCGCGTAAAGATCGAGATTCTTAAGATTGGTAAGATTATCTAATCCTTCTATCATTCCTATCTTATTCATGCCTATATTTAGTATTCGAAGCTTAGTAAGGTTCTCCAATCCATTGATTTTGTTTATTCTGTTCCAATAAAGGTTTAGTTCTTGGAGGTTAATGAGATTCTCCACGCCCTCCATCTTTTCTATCTTATTTCCACTAAGGTCTAGTATTTTCAGCTGGGTAAAATCTTCCAATCCATGAATCTGTTTTATCGAGTTTTCGCCGATGTCTAGTTCCTGAAGATTAGAGAGGTTTTCCAATCCCTCGATTTCTGATATATCCTTAATATCAAGCATGTCCAATTTTAACTTGCCATTGAGTACGTAATGGTTTAAGTAGCCTACAAGGGATTCGACTATCACAAATTCTAACGTTCCTTCTTTTTTATCTCGACAGTAGCTTACAACATCTTGTGCGCTCTTACCAACCAAACTCAACTCATCATAGTCTATCGGGTTACCATAAAGATTAAGTTCTTCTAGGTTAGTGAAATTTTCTAGTCCCTTTATCTCTTCTAACTCATTATCACCAAGATCGAGCTTCTTGAGATTAATAAGGTTCTCTAATCCTTCTATTTGATCGATATCAGTGAGTCCCAGATTATTGAGATTAAGTTCGCCATTCTTAACGAAGAATTTCGTTCCCTTGATTATCACGAAGTCTTGTGTCATTTACTCTTCATCCTCATATATGCAAATATGGTTTTAACTATAAAAGGCTAAGGGATTATTAACCTCAAGCTTTCTTCTGATATGGCGATGAATATTCATTCATTTACAAAAAATAGTAAGAAGTAAATAAAAAGAGGTATTGTTTCTTACGCAGTCTTGATTTTAGCTACCTCTTCAAGACCCAGTTCTTTGGTATATTGTTCTCGCATTATGTATTTTTGAATTTTGCCAGTTACAGTCATAGGAAATGAGTCAACGAACTTAATATACCTGGGTATTTTGAAATATGCGATTTCGTCTTTGCAAAATGCTCGGATTTCTTCTGCTGTGGCTGTCTTCCCTTCCTTTAATTGTATCCAAGCGGCTACTTCTTCTCCAAATTTCTCACTAGGGACACCTATAACCTGGACATCTTTAATGGCAGGATGGCGGTACAGGAACTCTTCAAGTTCGCGCGGATAAATGTTTTCGCCGCCCCTAATGATCATATCGGTCAATCTACCTGTGATATTACAGTAACCTTGCTCGTTCATTGTGGCAATATCTCCTGTATGTATCCACTGAATGTCGTCTAAAGCATTTGCAGTCGCATCTGGAGATTTATAATATCCATGTCTCATTACAAGGTAGCCTCTGGTGCAAAGTTCACCAGGTGTTCCTACAGGAACGATTTTGCCAGTTTCTGGATCAATAATCTTTACTTCAACATGAGGCAAGGGTTTTCCCACTGTTTCTGTCCTCAATTCTAATGAGTCATATGGAGTAGTCTGGGTAATGACTGGGGAAGTTTCTGTTTGTCCATAAGCTATTGTGATTTCATCAGCATGCATAAGATTGTTAACTTGCTTCATAACTTCTACAGGACACGGAGAGCCTGCCATGATTCCTGTTCGTAAGGAAGAGAGGTTATATTTATCAAAATCTGGATTATCTAACTCGGCAATAAACATTGTAGGCACACCGTGAACTGCAGTGCATTTTTCTTCTTGGATACATTCTAAAACTTCTGTAACGTTGAATGATTCACCGGGTATGACCATCGTTGCACCATGACTTACACAAACTAAATTACCCAATACCATCCCAAAGCAGTGATAAAATGGAACTGGGATACAAAGCCTATCCTGGTCGGTGAATTTCATGGCTCTAGCAATAAAATAACCGTTATTAAGAATATTGTGATGCGAAAGTGTAACTCCCTTTGGAAATCCTGTAGTTCCACTTGTATATTGAATATTTATTGGATCATCAAACTCTAAACCCTCTTCCCTATTTGCAAGTTCTTCATCAGAAATTTCATCACCCATTGCCATTAACTCGTCCCATGTAAGCATTCCTGGTAGTTTTTCCTTTCCGATAAATATCGCAGTTTTTAAGAACGGAAATTCTTCTGATTTAATGTCGCCAGGATCATCAGTTTTTGCTTCTGGACATACTTCATAGAACATTTCTACATATTTTGAAGTTTTAAACTCTCGAATAAGCAATAAGGTTTGTGTTTCAGATTGTTTCAATGCAAATCGAAGTTCACGAGGCCTATAGGCTGGATTGATGTTCACGAGGATGGCACCAATCAATGCGGTAGCAAATTGTGTTATTACCCACTGGGAATTGTTTGTGGACCAGATCGCCACACGATCGCCCTTCTGAACGCCTAATTTCATAAAGCCCTTTGCTGCTTGGCGACAAACCTCGTAAAATTCTTTGTAAGTATATCTTAGGATTTCACCACTGGCGTCTCGTTCATGTCTGCATACGAGGGCATCATTATTTGGATATTTCTCAGTTATTTCGGCGAGAAATTCTCCAATAGTTTTTCCAATCAATCCAGTATCTGAACATTCAGAATAATAACTCATGATTAACTTCTCTTTTTCTAACATTTCTTACACCCCAAAGTGATATGCGCTAAAATAATCGCTTTTAATAGATGAAATTAAGCAATTTTGAACAATTTCTGATATAAGTATTTTATTTTTTTTATGAGCAAAGTATATTGCCCACGATTATTCGAAAGAGTTATCTCTAATCTGGCTGTACATAAACGATTACACAATATTGAACGACTGTTCTAGGTCTGAAATTATATCATCAGCATCTTCTATTCCGACAGCCAATCTTATCATGCCGTCAGTGATTCCAAGTTTCAATCTTTCTTCTCTAGGGATGTAAAAATGGCTTGAAGTAGCTGGTTGCGTAACTAGACTTTCAACGCCTCCAAGACTAGGCGTTAACGCACAGAGTTTTAGGTTTTCCACAAACTTGATGGCTGTCTCTAAGTCGCCTTTAAGTTCAAAAGTTACAACGGAACCAAAACCTCGCATCTGCTCTTTCGCCACGCTAAAATGCGGGTGACTAACAAGGCCTGGATAGTACACTTTCTCAACTTTTGGATGACTTTCAAGATACCTTGCCACTCGGATCGCATTGTGATTGAGCCTTGCCATCCGTGGCACTAAAGTTTTCATCCCTCGGATGAGCAACCATGCAGCATGAGGGTCCAAGACACCACCAAGGATTTTTCTTGTCTCTGTAAGGGAATCGATAAATTCTTTTGATCCAGAGACCACTCCCGCAATTATGTCATTGTGCCCCCCAAGATACTTTGTGGCACTATGAATAACTACGTCAATGCCCATTTTAAATGGTTGTTGATTATAGGGCGATGAGAAGGTATTATCTACAATAGTAATGATGCCTCTCTCCTTCCCGATCTCAGCGACCCTCTTCAGATCCACAACTTTCACGGTTGGATTCGTTGGTGACTCGGTGTAGATGGCTACTGTGTTTTCCTTTATTGCTGACTCGATACCATCGTAGTCAGTAGGTTCGCACAAGCTTATCTCCACGCCGAACTTTGTTAGGATATTGTTGAAGAAAGAAAGAGATCCGCCGTAAAGTTCATTAGTAGAAACGATATGGCTACCAGAAGAAGCAAGATTCAATAACACGGTGGTTATGGCTGCCATACCTGAAGAGAAGACTGCAGCATCCTCGGCACCTTCTAGTTCTGCTACTTTCTTCTCAGCAACTCTCAAAGTAGGATTGCCTATTCTTGTATAAATATTTCCGTCAATCTCTTTGCCGGACATAACTGCAATCAAATCGCTAGTCTTTGAGAATGCAAATACGCTGGTTTGATAAATTGGTGTAATTACTGATCCACTAGATGGATCTCGTTTCTCACCTGCATGTACAGCTTTAGTAGACATGCCTTTTTCTTTTTCAGTCATTTTTTCCACTTCTATAGTTAACGATTGTGTTCAGTTAAGAGGTACTTCTTGCGGACGTCCATTCGACGTGCGCCATTATGTCATCCCATCGGTCGTCAATTAGTTGTTGATATTCATTCATTTGCTCCTCTGTCATTCGGGCAAATCTTCTTTGTGCTTTCACAAAATGTTCAATCGGCATCCTTCCCTTATCAAGGACTTTCTTCGATGGGGTACTTAGTTTGTAAACGCCATCTTCAATTTCATACAGCACATGAACACCGGTTTCCACTGCGAGTCTTCCAATTTTGATAGTTTCGTTTGTTGGGAAGCCCCAACCGGGAGGGCACGGTGCGAAGATCTCAATATACCTGAATCCTTCCTTATCCTTGGCTTTTGTGAATTTCTTGAAGAGATCGTGCGGATACGACGGGCTTCCGGTGGCGAGATATGGGATTTTATGAGCCGCAACGATGGCTTGCATATCCTTTTCATGGACCAGCTTTCCTGTTTGAGTTGTTGTTGTAAACGCACCAAAAGGAGTTGCACCACTTCGTTGGGTACCAGTATTCATATAAGCCTGATTATTGTAACAGACGTATACCATAGGGTCTTTACGTTCAGCTGCACCAGAAAGAGTTTGTAAACCTATGTCAAATGTTCCTCCATCACCTGCCCAGCAAAGAACATTAGTTTCATTGTCTCCCTTCATTTTTAATGCAGCCGCTATTCCTGCTGCTGTTGATGCTGTTGCTGTAAAGGCTACGAACATCATCGGGACTTTAACAGCCGTTTTTGGATACAAACTGGTCATTGGCACGCTGCACGAAGCTGGCATTATAACGATGGTTTTATTTCCAAGCGCCTTTAACGCGGTTCTTAAAGATAGTGCACTCGTACATGCTGGGCAACTTGCAAGCCCAGGATATATCATTTCATTATCAGAAAATATGGTTTGTTTTTCCATTTCAATCACCTATGAAGTCCGATCCAATTCTCGACAGTCTTTCCTTCAAGGAATTTGTCCATTGTCGTATATTGCTGCTCTATGCTTACGTTGCGCCCACCAATCCCTGCTATAACTCCTTGAACACTTGGTCGTGAGCCACCATCAAAGTTATATAGTGCAGCTTTCAAGTCTGTGAACATTGCACCGCCCTCCATTCCGAAGTTGATGTTCTTATCGAAAACTAAGAATTTTTCAATGCCTGAGTTTGCCAATTCTCTGAATTCTTCAGTTGGAAAAGGTCTATAAGCTCTAATTTTAACAGAACCAATATTTTTTCCATCCTCGCGCATTTTATCTACTGCTAATTCAGCTTGATCTGATAACATTCCAGCTGAAACAAAAACGGCTTCTGCATCTTCACATCGATAAGTATTGATAAGATCACCATGAAACCTGCCAAAATGTTCTTTAAAACGTTTAGCTACTTCAGCAATTTTTGCTTTTGATCTTTGGATCGCTTCCGCCACTTTGTACTTATACTCCATGAAACTTCGTTCTGGTAAAATTATGCTGTTGAATGTTGCCGGATTATCTACGTCAAGATAAACATTAGGTCTATTAGTAAGAAATTCGTCAACTTTTGCTTGTTCTGGCACTTCGACTCGGGTGCTTTTATGACTCAAATTGAATCCGTCTACACAAACCATGCATGGTATATGGATCGAACTATCCTCTGAGATCTCATACGCTTGAATCACGGTATCTAATACATCTTGTTGATTCGAGGCGAACATGATATTCCATCCAGTAAGTGCCATTGATACCGCATCTTGATGATCAGACCAAATTGACCAGGGCGGTCCAATCGCTCTGTTTACTAATACCATAACAATTGGAACGCGCTGTCCGGCAGCCCAGTGTACCATTTCATCCATGTAAAGTAAGCCCTGACTGCTTGTCGCCGTAAAAGTTCTACTACCAGCCATAGCCGCCCCAATAAGTGCAGCAAGAGCTGTATGTTCTCCTTCTACTCTAATAAAATCCGCTTTGAGGCTACCATCCGCAATAAATCCAAAAATTGTCTCCACAATCTCACTCTGTGGAGTTATTGGGTAAGCTGCTACAACTTCAACTTTAGAGAGCCTTACAGCTTCAGCAGCAGCCCTGTTCCCGCTAAGAATCTTTTTCATCGTTTTACCTCCACCATCTCTATGGCATCTTGTTTGCATTCTTCCGCGCAGATACCACAGCCTTTGCAGTAACATAGATCGATTTTAGGAACGCCTTCTTTTCCTTTTGTCCAAATAATACAGTTATCAGGGCAGTAAATAAAACAGGTTCCACAATTATTACACAATTCTTCTTTAATTTTAGGCTGAATAAGGGCCCATAAGCCGGTAGGTCCACCTATACCCTCTGTTGGGAAACATACGGCTATTTCGGTCAGTTCATCGACAGGAGTGCGTTCCATTTCTGTAATCGTTGTATCCATCCCTTTCTTAGAGGATTCTATTACCAGAGCCTTATTATAAGCGAAAATTGCCGCTTGTTTATTAATGTCACCTATTCTTCCTCCCCATTTACTTTCAATAATTTTTAAAAAAGTTTCAAGCGAAGCAAGACCGCTGATGTTAAACAAGGCTGCAATTGTTGGCACATTTGGACGTATTTCTTCAAAAGTCGGCGCCCTACCAATTGCTTCGGTAAAAACTTCACTAAAAATCCCTGAGGCATCAACTGTGGCGACGTTAAAATATCCTAGTTTCCCATTTTCTTTTACTAATTCCTCTGGTCTTTTGGGTGTATTAAACAGAACAATTCCATCTTCTCTTAATCCATTCAAAAGTTGCTCCTTTCCAACTGAGGCTGGATCGAAGACAACGAGTACGTCCTTCTCCACTAACATTTCATAACTTTTAGTCTTTTTTGGGTCATTGTACAGCCCTACAAAACAAGAAATTGGTTTGCCACGACGTTCGGCACCAGGCGAGTATACTCCCGTAAGGTGCCAATTTGAATCAGACAATCCTTCTAAAAAAAGGGTTGAACCAGTCACTACTCCTTGTCCCCCGATTCCGTAGAAGTAAAATTCATTATTTTCTTTTAATTTCTCTTTGAATGATCCAAACGTGCCTTCCATTTTTTCATCACCGGTAACTGCGGTTTTCTAGTGTGCATATTTTATGTGATCTTGGATTTTAGAACGGTAATACATTTTGAAAATATAAGTGTTAAGTACCTTATGAGCAAAAAAAGTTGATCATACTAATGCGATATTCGCGAATGAGTTTTAGGCAATGAGTTTCTTCTTGCCTCAGATGAAATTCAAATAAAGAGTAAGAACAAATATACCAAAAACAAGCTTGGATTAAAGAAACATTCATTAACAGATAATCTAAGGGTATATTGCTGGATTTGAATGGTGCGGTAAATGACACGGATCTTAGCGAAACTCAGTACTTCAGAAACAAAAATTGTTGCTGAGCAAGCATTTGAAAATGTGGTGGGACGAAAAAAAGAGATACTATTGATATTAAGCTCGTTATTATCTGGAAAACCCATACTCCTCGAAGGACCTCCAGGAGTTAGTAAAACTACAATTTTACGAACTCTAAGTGATATCTTAGATGTACCATTTTACTTTGTTGAAGGTAATGAAGATCTTACGGCCTCAAAATTAATTGGCTATTTTGATCCTGCTATGGTATTGCAGACTGGGTATATTCCAGAAAATTTCAGAGAAGGTGCTCTTGCTCAAGCTATGAGAAATGGAGGAATACTTTACATAGAAGAATTAAATCGTGCCCCTCCTGATGCTCTTAATAGTCTAGTCGTAGCCCTTTCAGAAAGACAAATTCATGTCCCCAGATATGGTAGAATTAGCGCAGAAGAAGATTTTCGCATTGTAGCAGCTATGAATCCTTATGATGACATTGGAGTTCAAAGAATTAGCCGCGCAATTCTCGATCGTTTTACTAAGCTTCGTTTGGATTATCAGTCAAAGGATGAAGAATTAGAAATTGTGCGAGTAAATACAGGCAGTGATAATGAGTTATTAATTGAACTAGGAGTAGAAATCGGTATACAGACTCGAAATCATCCCGATTTACGTCTAGGCGCAAGTGTAAGGGGAGCAATAGATTATGTGCTTGTCTGCACAGAAAAACTGACAATTAAGGATCATCATCTCACTATTGAAGATATTATCGATTGTGCATGTTTGACTTACAGTTCTAAGATCTGGCTTTCAGCAACTTCAGAAAAAACTGAGGAAGAAGTCATTCGGGAAATCGTTCAAGGACTTATTAAACAGAAAGAAGATGAATTGAAAGACGAATTTGAAAAAGAAGAAAAAACTAAAACTCCATCTGAACCTTCTTCTTCCACATCAGAAACTGATACATGGATTACAGAAGGAGATGCGATTCAACAAGAGATTGAAACAGCTATCCAAAATGCAGATACAAAAGCATTATTGCAATTCCTGCTATCAAAGAGAAGTTTAAAAAGGAAAGTCGGCGATGATCTTTCTGAGATAACCAATCAGAAGTTTAATGAAATTTTTAACAGGCCAGAAGCGCCAGAACTTTACTCTCTATTAAGAAAAACCCTTAATCGGGAGCGTGAATTGCTCGCACGAAAACTGTCGACGCGCATAATCCTTTCGCGAGCACAAATGGTTGCGCCATATGGCCAGAGAAATGGCAAGTTTCATCCGTCACGGTTTGACGGAGAATGTCAAATTGATTTACATCGTACACTTGAAAGATTCGTAGAAAATCGTCCGTCTTTCACGCAAGATGAAATTCTTGTCCGTAAAAGAAAACGAGTCAAGCGCACTTATGTCCTCCTTCTAGACGCGTCGGAATCAATGTATGAAAGGAAAATTGGTTTGGCTGCATTGGCAGCCTCAGTTCTAGCATATAGTCTATTTCGCCGCACCGATTACTACTCAATCATTGCTTTCCATTCTAAACCATTTTTAGTTAAGCCTATAAACCAGAACTTAGCTGTTGAGCAAGTCGTTAATGATGTGCTGACTATTGAAGCAGGTTATCTGACGAATATAGCTTCAGCATTGCAAATGGGCATAGATGAGACAGCAAAAGTAAAATATACGCAGCGTGAAGCATTTCTATTGACCGATGCTGTCTGGACTGAGGGGAGGGATCCCCGTCCGATCGCTCAGGCTGGATTATTTGATAGGATCAATGTTCTACTCGCAATGGATGGAGACCCTGAGTTCGCTGACGAGTTAGCTTATAACGGAAATGTTTATCCCATCGATACTTGGAAGGACATTGTTTCAGCAATAAATAAAGCTTTAGCGCCCCGCTGTTAAAGAGTGCAGCGTAGTCTTTTGCTGATTGATTTTTGAGATCAAAAAGGGCACTAGAAAAAAAGCGGTTAATTTAGATCTATTTTTTCAACCCTATTCTTCTGTAGGTCACTCCTGCATTGAGAAATGTTTCTGCATCCACAGTCTTTCGTCCATCAATCACAATAGGCGTCTTCATTAGAGTTTTGACATCATTTGGTTGAAGTTCCGTGAATTCCTTCCAATTTGTGACAATGATGCATACATCAGTATCTCTTAAGGCCGCTTCTTTGCTCTCAGTGAATTGAACTTTTTCACCAAAAAGTTGTTTCATATTGTTCATTGCCTCTGGATCGTACGCCTTTATTGTTGCATTATTCTTCAGCAGGTCATCTATTACAATAATAGCGGGCGCTTCGCGTATATCATCAGTATCTGGTTTAAATGCAAGACCAAGAATTGCAAATTGCTTTCCAGAGAGATCGTTGCCGACTACCTCTTTACACATTGATATTAGGCGTAAAGGCTGTCTCTTGTTTACTTCAATCACAGAATTAAGTAGTAATGGATCATAATTAGCCTTTTTTGCTGCTGCAATGATCGCTTTCACGTCTTTTGGGAAGCAGCTGCCTCCAAACCCTGCACCTGCCCGAAGAAAATATGGACTAATTCGAAAATCAAGCCCAATGCCTTCTGCTACCTCATAGATATCGTTGACACCAAGTGCCTCGCACATATTTGAAATAGTATTGATAAACGAGATTTTTGTAGCTAAAAAGGAATTCGCGCCATATTTAATCATTTCTGCGGTTCTAAGGTCTGTTTTGAGAATGGGGGTCTCTTTAGGAACCCAATCAAATAACTCACGAACTGTCTCGTACGAGAGTTCATCAATTGCGCCAATAACTACTCGATCAGGTTTCAAGAAATCTTCAATAGCATTTCCTTCTCGAAGAAACTCAGGACAAAATGCTACTCCAAAATCTTTTCCTGCCTCTTTTCCGGATTCTTCCTCCAGTATAGGCATAATTACAGAATCCGTTGTACCCGGCACGATTGTGGACTTTGCTGTGACCACAAAATATTCATCTTTTTTCTTTAGAGCCCTGCCAATATCTCGTGCGGCTGACTCAATCCAAACGGTGTCCATTTCTCCACTTTCTTTAGATGGTGTGCCAACGCAAATAAATGCTACGTCTGAGTTTAATATGGCTTCTTCAGTGTGAGTAGTTCCTTTAAGCATTCCAGTGCTGACCATTTCTTTTAAAAGTTCGTCTAGACCTTTTTCATAAATAGGCGGTTGAGCTGAATTGATCGCCTCAATTTTCTCAGGTATTATGTCCACACATTTAACAGAAAAGCCTTGTTTGGCGAAACAAACACCGCTGACCAAGCCTACGTATCCTGTGCCGATCATTGTGATTCTTTTAACTCTATTTTTTATAATTACCACCTCAAGGAGACCTCCCAACTTGTTGGAGGGAGGAATTGCGCCCATTAAGTGTTTTTGAACGTAAATAATAGCCCTTTTCCATATTTAATCAACTCTACTTTTTTAATTACAACACTTGGATTTTTTCCTTTAGGATTTTCCAAAATAACACGCTTTCCGTAACAATGGACTCCTTTTACTTTATACATTCTATTGTTATACTTCACAAGATCATATGGTTGTAGGGCATAGTGATTTTTTCTAATAGCTCTCTTGTAACCCTTTCTATTCGTCTGTATAGAACGATTATTTCGTCTCACTTGCATCACCTCATACGGTCTGCAACGTTCTTGATCCGTTCCTCCAGCAATAACAAACGCATCATTAACATGAGACTTTTCCAGCCCTAACTTGTTACGCTGGTATTTAGTGACGTATCCGTACGTATGTTCTGCACCTAACTGTTCTACTATCCTCTGGCGAATAGTATTCAGACCTGATGGTGCTTTAAGCAGTTGTTTTGCCTGGTGCTGGAGGTTTGGATACCCAAACTCCTCGGCGGTCTGAGTGCCTTTTTCAAGGTTACATTTCCTACATGAGATCGTCAAATTCGACATGCGATCTGTCCCACCTCTACTTTTCGGGACGATATGCTCGACTTCTAAAGGGATGTTTGTTTTACCACAATAGGAGCACTTTCGCCCCCATTTCTCTAATAGATATTCTCTCACTT
>Ga0180437_10002114_pt1 | contig 32548 bp, 25 predicted proteins | sample SS_ome_4_FD_132410 | JGI IMG/M metagenome (GOLD analysis project Ga0180437, IMG submission 132410) | Hypersaline lake sediment archaeal communities from the Salton Sea, California, USA - SS_3_D_1 metaG | ecosystem: Environmental > Aquatic > Non-marine Saline and Alkaline > Hypersaline >... | reverse complement strand
TGTAAATATGTTACACTTAAATCAGTCATAGTATTAAAATCCCCCCCAACAACTATTCCAGTATCATCTCCAATAGAATTTATCAAAGCATCATACTGAGCATTTCTTTTTACATTTCCTAACCAATTCGTCTCTGTGTGAACACTATAGATTAAAAAGTCATTTCCCCCAACCTCTACCCTCGTTTTGACTGCGATTCTAATCTGACCGTTTTTAGGATTGGAAAATGGAAGAATTATTTTTTGATGTTCTTTAATATAATATTTTGATAAAACCGCATTTCCAAAATTCCTTCCATGATGATTATGAATTGAGGCTGGATAATAAACATACATCATACCAAGTGTTTTCGCAATTTCTTCCACACTTTCTTCATCGACCTCCTGCAATAGGAGTAAGTCTGTATCTTGCAGTTCTACTGCATTTTCAAGTTCCCAAATTGCTTTTTCTAAATTGTTGGAATAACGGATATTCCATGTTACCACTTTTATTTTTTTCTCTGAGGAAGTCTGGTGTTGGCGGTAATCGCCCCAGAATACTGGGCCATCTGGTTCAGGGTAATTGACAATTCGTGTACATGAAACCAGGCCCAGGCATGTAATTGATAATAAAATAAAAATAAATTTCATAACTTAACAAAAAAATGAGTGCAGGTATTAATATCTACACTCAATTAATATAAAAAATACTTTCAGTTAATATTTACTGGTAAGGTATCGTGAATTCCGCAATATTCTCCACACATCTGCCCTTAAGGCTTTCCTCTTCACATAGCTTTATCCGTGCGTAACCATCGTCCCCGAGCTGACCCGAAGTGATTACTGGAGCGCCTATATAAGCTACATCCCCAGGTTCAATATAACTCCATGTCGCTCCACAGTCTTTGTAATTAGGCCAAAACGGTTTATTGGACATAGTATCCCAGAATAATTGCTGCTGGGTATCAGTGTTTATTACTAATATTGTCATTGATTCTAAATTTACATCCCCCGTATTTTCTACTTTAAATGTCACAACATCAGTTCCATAACACGTAATAAATTCATGATAGGCAAAATCGAAATCCGGACCAGGTGGAGGCGGAGGAGGTGGCGGAACGACACTCACATCGCCAGTGTCACCCTCGATAAATGTTGTTTCTCCCCAAACCCAGCAGTAATCATCAGGATTATCAGGGTTCTTGATGTACCACCAGGTCTGTAGCGAATTGGTTCCGTGAACTTCTGAAGATTGCCCACGGATAAAATGACCCATGATTGGATATTGAGTATCTGGTCCTTCCCGGCAATTTGTATCGTACTTCGCGCTTATTACAATATTGCCCGTAACCGCCTCTGGAGCAGTTTCATCTTCTAATGGTTCTGAAGTAGAAGATGCAGGTTTTAAAGTACTCGTAGGTGCTACAGATGTATTAGTTAAAGCAATTGATTGTGTCGCCTGTACAGCCGCACCCTGGTATTCTGCTGTGGTTGTGAGTTCGGAGATTGCGATTGTTGATGGCCGCAAGACGGTAGTATATAATAACAGTACGGTAACCAAACAAATCAGTAATCCACCAGTTAAACCTGCAACAAACCAGATTTTACTTTTCTGAGTCACGTTCTGAGTATCCTCCTGGTCAAATAATCTAACTTCCTGGCGTATGTGATAAAGAAAATAGTTACAATAATAACGAGTTTATAAATTTTGGTTATTAATTCTCAAAAACCACTCGATTATAGCATACGAGTTCATTGTATCTGTTAATGGAATTATTCGAAAAGATTACAATTTAGTTATAACCTTTTTAATACTTTCGACCGGTTTTTACAGTTGCAATTTAAATTCCAGGATTACAAATTAAAATTATCAAATGAAAGGCGCCTCATAATCCTTATGAAAGTGGCAGTACTTGCAGATATCCATTCAAATTATATAGCTTTACAAACAGCTGTTGAAAATATCGCAGATTGGAAACCAGATTATGTCATTGTAGCTGGTGATTTAATAAATCGCGGCCCTGATCCACTTAATTGTGTCACTCTATTAAGGTTACTGGAAAAATCTGAACGATGGACAATATTTCGAGGAAATCACGAAGATTATGTGGTAGAAAATTATGATCAAAAAAATGACTTAACAGAATTTGAGCGTGATGTTCATAGTCCATCATTATGGACTGCATCAAAATTAGGTTCAGAACTCAGTTATGTCCGGGGACTTAAAACCGATTTTATCCTTCCCGGCCCGGATGGAAGAAATCTGCATTTTGTTCATGGTTCTATGATCAGCAACCGTGATGGGATTTATCCAGATACCAGCGATAGTGAATTAGAAAAGAAAATTGAAGGTACTTCAGAACACGTGAATGATTGGAAACCCCCGGCTGTCTTTTGTGTGGGTCATACACACCGCCCGCTCCAAAGATATTTTAAAAATTCATTGGTCATCAATGTAGGTTCTGTAGGTCTGCCATTTGATGGTGATCAGCGAATTTGTTATGCACAATTGGTTTGGGAATACCGGAAAAACCAATGGAATAGCAGTATCATACGACTTAATTATGATTTGAAAAAAGCCGAAGATCGCTTCCATTCTACAGGATACCTTGAAAGTGCAGGGCCATTATCCAAAATTGTATTAACCGAACTTCACACAGCTCAATCTTTGTTGTATTTTTGGGCAGAAAGTTACCAGAATAACGTCTTGAACGGCTTTTTATCCATCGAAGAATCTGTTAATGAGTTCCTTGAAAAATATGTTGGAGTAAATTGAACATGAGAATTCGAGTTTATTTTGGAACTTTTATTATTTCCGGGTTCCTATATATATATATATCGGCATGCTCTTCTCCACTCCAAACAGAAGATGAACCTGACATTAAACAATTTATTGCTCAAACCCAAACATCAATCGCTATCGACAGCATTTTGACTGTTGCTCCTGGAACAATTGAACCACTGCTGAACACCTCTCAGAATTCCGAATTATTAATTATCCAAACAAACTTGCCAGCTTCAATCCCAAACTGTGATAATCTGGCACAATTAGAAAATGAAACATTACCTGATCAAACTTCATTTCTACCAGGTGAGCAATTTGAAAAAAAATGGACGATCCAAAATGTTGGTAGCTGTACCTGGGATTCTAGTTATGGGCTTGTGTTTGTTGGCGGTGAAATGATGAACGGAAACAGTCCTAATCTTTTCAACCAGACAATTTACCCTAATGAATTTGTTGAATTAAATATTCAATTGATTGCACCACAGGAGCAAGGTTACTATGAAGGGTTCTGGAAATTACAGAATGGTCAGGGGGAGCAATTTGGAATTGGGGCAACGGCTGATGAACCTCTTTGGGTAAAAATCTATTCTGGAAATAAACAAATCCTTGGTGAAGGTTTAAACCTTGGGGAACCAGATTGGCGAGATACTTTTGATGAGGACAGGAAATATATCCACCTCGGCACTGCTGGAAACACAAGTTATTTAATAGAAAACGATAAATTGAATATAACTGCCTTACGTCTAACAGGTGATGTCTGGCGTGTAATAAGGATGTTTGAATTAGGAAATATTTTTATTGAGATGCTGGTTACGAATGGGGAAAATTGTTCGGGCAAGGACGGTTATGGACTTGTTCTCCGCGCTCCGGACCAGCCAAATGGTGTTATTAATTCTGGTTATATTGTCGGTATCTCATGTGATGGAATGTTCAGGGTATACAGATTAGATAACGGAGAATTTGTAGGTATAAACAATTGGACTCAATCGGAAAAGATTAATTCTGGCCCCGGACAAACAAACCGCCTGGGAGTAAAAGCGGATGGTCCAAGATTTTCTGTTTATGTAAATGGTGAAATCTTAGCAGAATTTCAAGACTACAAATATACAATCGGTCTGCTTGGATTGATGATAAGATCTGAAAATACTGAGAATTTTAAAATATCAATCGATGAGATCGGTTACTGGAAATTATATTGAACTTACCAATATTCATTTCATTCTATTGATAATTAGTTTATAACAACTGCACTGAGATCATCTTCTGGATCAGGATAACTCATCCTGAAACCCTTCATTGTCTCAACCATAATTGAAGCGATAACCAAATTGCGGTACCACTTGTAGTTGGAAGGGATAATATACCAGGGTGCCCACTCAGTGCTTGTCCTGGTTAATACTTCTTCATAAGCTTGTATGTAATCGAGCCAGAGTTTTCTCTCCTCCAAATCACCAAAAGAAAATTTCCAATTCTTCTTCGGATCATCCAATCGGGCTTGCAGTCTTTCCTTCTGTTCGTTTAAGTCTATGTTCAGAAAAAACTTTAGAATAGTGGTACCTTCATCGCTGAGCATTTTCTCAAAACTATTGATATGAGCATATCTGCGTGACCAGATATGCTCAGGTACTAAACCATGAACGCGAACGACCAGTACATCCTCATAATGGCTGCGGTTAAATATGACTATCTCACCTTTAGCGGGTGTATGTTTGTGAACCCGCCATAAGTAGTCATGATCCAGCTCATTTTGTGTAGGCACTTTAAAACTAGCAACCTTTACCCCCTGGGGATTCACACCATCAAAAACATGTCTGATAACTCCATCTTTTCCACCTGTATCCATAGCTTGAAGTATTACCAGTAATTTCCGTTTATGTTCTGCATATAAAAGTTCCTGAAGCTCCTCCAATTGATAGTTCAATTCATCCAACCGGTCTTTTGCTTCTGATTTTTGTGAAATGGGTCCGGTAATTTCGTTTGGATCCCATTTTTCCAATTCTATTTTTACCCCTGGCTCAACTTTATATTCTTTCAAAATTTCTCCTGTACAAGTTTAATGTAGGTTCTAGAAAAATTTCGATAATTCCTCTGCAAAGAAAGCATAATAATGCAGAAATTACAAACAAGCTGCTGAATATATCCAAAGAGAGATAATGATAAATAGCCAATTTATTTATGTAATCCGTCTCTAATAAAGAAGTTACAGATTTGGTACTATTTGAGAATATTCCGAGCTTGTTGGTGAAAAGAACTTACAAACACCTGATAATATACTATGATAAATTAAAAATACATATCGAAGCTGAAAATCCCGGGAGGCTCGAAAAATAAATTAGAAACAACTTTCATGATTAGTTCTGTTGTCCCATAATGAAATGAATAAACAACCAAATAAGTTTAAATATTACCAGTATTCAAAGCAAGTATTCATTCTGGATGAGACTGAAATAGTAACAGAAAATCCGGTTTCTTTGTCAGTTAATGGAATAGAATGGTTGACATTTATGTGTACTCCCACCGAATTGGAAGAACTCGGAGCAGGCTTTCTATTCAACGAAGGGATTATCAATTCATTTAAAGAGATTGAATCAATCCAACTCTGCCATTCAGGTGCAAATATTGATATCTGGTTAAATAAGGATGCCAAAAAACCAAAAAACTGGTACCGTACATCTGGTTGCACTGGAGGCGTATCATCCATAAATTTTGACGAAATAAATATTGAATATAAATCTACAAACCGAGTTCGAGGGATTCTGAAACCAGAACAGGTGAATGGATTAGTAGAAATGCTTTTTAAATCACAAAAACTTTATCGTAAGTATGGGGGTGTTCACACTTCTGCACTCTGTTTTTCCAATAAAGTAATGGTTTCAAAAGAAGACATCGGTCGACATAACACCCTCGATAAAATCGCAGGCTATTGTGTGCTGAATGAATTAGAAATGAGCGGCGGTTTAATTGTTACAACTGGCAGAATTAGCTCCGAGATGATCCAAAAATGTATCAGGATGGGAGTAAACACTGTGATTTCCCGGACTTCACCCAGTTCTCTCTCTATCCAGTTGGCCAAAAAATTTGATATTACCTTGATCGGTTACGCCCGCAGGAATCAATTTAGAATTTACGCAAATGAAGTGGGAATAGATTTCGGGTCGTTTACAGAAAAATTATAATAATTATGTATTAAGCAAGAGACTGAACTGCTGGAATACAGGTCCAAACAATTCTTCGGGCATTTATGTAAAAAGGAAAATCATGGCTGGATTAATCACAAAACATAAAATAATAGATCCAAAAAATAAAGAAATTGCATCTAAATATAATTTTAATCCAGAAGCCATATCCGAAATATTTCAAGAACTTCATAGGTTAAATGGCTGGCTGGATAAAAAATCAATAGAAGATGTCGCAATCCTGTTAGGAATACCATCTCACCAGGCATATGGGGTCGCTTCTTTCTATTCAATGTTTTTCTTACAAGAGACTCCAGATAAAGTTATCCGAATCTGTGACGGACCTGTTTGCTGGCTGTTTGGCGCTCAAAGGATAAAGCAGAAAGTACGCATAGAACTCCATAATAAATCCTGGAAAGTAGATAGAACTAGTTGTTTAGGGTTGTGTGACCTTGCTCCGGCTGGCTTGATCAATAAGGTCCAATACGGACCTGTTACAAAAGAAAACCTCCCTCCTAACTTAGAAAAAATCAACTACAAGATTAATTTTTATTCGAATGCGCATCCGGGAGAAATACGGGTGATGATGAAAAATGCCGGAGCAGTCGACCCATTTTCTATCGAGTCTGCCCTTGAAAATGGTTCATACAATGCACTAAAAAAATCCGTCGAACAAGCTCCGGCCTGGATCATCGATGAAATAGAAAAGTCAGGATTGAGTGGTCGTGGTGGGGCTGGATTCCCTGTTGGTAGAAAGTGGCGGTTTGTAGCAGACAATCCCCAAACACCCAAATATATCATTTGTAATGCTGACGAATCTGAACCCTTGAATTTTAAGGACAGGGTATTGATTGAAACAAATCCCCAGCAGCTTTTAGAAGGGATGGCTATCGCTGGCTATAGTACTGGTGCATCTGTAGGCTACATATACATTCGTGGAGAATATGATTACCAGGCAAATTTACTGGAAAATGCAATAGACCAAGCAGTATCATCCAAACTGCTTGGCGATAATATTTATGGTTCAGGTTTTTCTTTTCACATACATATTCATCGTGGTTCTGGCGCCTATATCTGCGGGGAGGAAACCGCATTAATTGAATCGATGGAAGGTAAACGTGGTGAACCGAGATTACGCCCCCCTTACCCTCCCCAGGTTGGATTTCGAGCTAAACCAACGCTTGTTAATAACGTTGAATCTTATTGCGCGGTTCCCTCAATCATTCTAAATGGCCCTGATTGGTATAAAGCGCTCAGCTCATATTCACACCCTGGAACCAAGATGTTCTCCGTGCTGGGTCATATCAAACAGCCGGGTATTTTTGAAGCACCGTTTGGAATAACACTCCGTCAAATCATTGACGAATTCGGCGGCGGAATGAAAGAAGGTTCAAATTTTAAATTCGCCCTCACCGGTGGGGCTGCAGGCACGATCGTTCCAGAATCATTGCTTGATGTACCAATTGATTATTCATCAGTAAATGATGGCGTTTCAATTGGCGCTGGTGGGATATTGATTTGCGACCAGACTGTTTCAGTTATATCATTGCTTCGTGAGATTTTATATTTTTTCAAAGTTGAGTCATGTGGAAAGTGCACTCCCTGCAGGGTAGGCACTGACCGTTCATATGAAATACTTTCCAGACTTACCGAAAGAAATGGTACAGGAGCTGATATTGATGAATTAATAACGCTGGCAGAATATATGCAAAATTCTTCTTTCTGCGGGTTGGGTCAATCTGTTGTTATGCCTGTTCAAACAGCAGTTAAGCATTTTAGATCAGAATTTGAAGCCGCTTTGAGCAACCATGTTTAAGTCACTATTTATATAGTTCACTGTCAGGAGTTCCAAATGACCACCAATATCTATATAGATAACCAGAAATTAGCTGTAGAAGAAGGACAAACGATTCTCTCTGCTGCCCGATCAAATGGAATTAACATTCCCACGCTCTGCTACCACAAGGATTTAACCCCAACTGGTAACTGCAGAATTTGTATGGTTGAAGTTGAGGGTTCAAAATTTCTTCAGGCAGCATGTGTTACCAAAATATGGGATGGAATGAGTATTACCACTAACAATGAGCGGGTGATCAGCTCCTGCAGACAGACTCTGGAATTAATGCTGGCAAATCACCCTCAGGATTGTATAACCTGTGACACCAGCGGAGACTGTGAGCTTCAGGATCTAGCTTATGAATACGCGGTGAATATTCCAGCCTGGGGATCAAAAGGAAAAAGGTATAACCCGGACAGCGATCCAAATCCATTTATTAGAGTTGATTTGAATCGCTGCATTCTCTGTAGACGATGTATATTAGCCTGTGAGGAAATACAGGGACGTTTTGTTTGGGGAGTAGCATATCGCGGTTTCGAAGAAGAGATTGTCGCTGGCAATGGGGCAAATTTGTTAGAAGCGCGATGCGAATCCTGCGGTCAGTGTGTTGCTTTCTGTCCAACAGGTGCACTCAGCGACAAAATGTCCTTTGGCAAGGGTCGTATACATCAGACAAGGAAAGTGACCACAACATGCACATATTGTGGCGTTGGATGCCAATTAGACCTGAACATAAAAGATAACAAAATTATCAGGGTGACATCCAACCCCAACGCTCCAGTAAATGGTATGGCTTTATGCGTAAAAGGTCGCTACGGCTATGATTTTGTACACCATCCAGAACGTCTGCAAAAACCAAGAGTGAGAGAGTACTTATTAGAGAATAAACCCAGGCAAAACGGTCGCGGTCCGTGGGTTGAGGTGGATTGGGATGTCGCTCTTGAAATTACTGCAAGAAAACTTATTGAATATCGTGATAATTTCGGCTCCGATTGTATCGGAATTCTGGCATCCGCAAAGTGTTTGAATGAAGAAAATTACCTTATGAATAAATTTTCCCGTCAGGTGATCGGAACTAACAACATCGACCATTGTGCCCGTCTTTGACACTCCAGTACCGTGGCCGGTCTGGCCGCCGCATATGGTTCCGGAGCGATGTCAAACTCAATGGATGATATTGTAGAAAATTCTGAAGCGATGTTGATTATTGGTTCTAACACGACTGAACAACACCCGGTTTTTGGAACAAAAATCCGTCAGGCTGTTCGCACTCGAGGAGTGAAATTAATTGTCGCAGATCCAAGAAAAATTGATATCACCGAGTTTGCAACCTTACATTTACAGCATAAACCAGGTACAGATGTCGCTTTGATTAACGGCTTAATGTATATAATCATGGAACAAGGTTGGGAAGATAATAAATTTATTCAAACCAGGACCGAAGGTTTCGTAGAATTTAAAAACACAATTGAATCATATCCTCCCAATATCGTTTCTGAGATCACAGGAATTTCGGTTTCAAAATTGAAACAGGCAGCCGAAATATTAGCGAAATCAAAACCAATGGCGGTTATATGGGCGATGGGGATAACCCAGCATATTGTTGGGGTTCGTAATGTGATGAGTCTGGCAAACCTTCAGATGCTTCTGGGCAACATGGGAATACCTGGCGGTGGCGTAAATCCTTTACGCGGTCAGAATAATGTACAGGGAGCATGTGACCTGGGTGGATTGCCAAATGTCTATTCCGGTTATCAAAAAGTAACCAGCCAGGAAGTAGCTGATAAATTCACGGAAGCATGGGGGGCTGAGATGTCTTTGAGCATTGGAATGACCATAACGGAACTCATTCCAGCAGCAGGAGAAGGTAAGGTTAAAGCTCTTTATATTATGGGTGAGGATCCAATCATGAGTGATCCTGACAGCAACCATGTTCGCAAATGTTTTGAAAATTGCGAATTTGTAGTCCTTCAGGAGATATTCCCATCTGAAACCACCCCTTACGCAGACGTGCTCCTGCCTGGGGTGAGTTTCGCTGAAAAAACCGGAACCTATACCAATACAGAGAGACGCATTCAAATGGTGCATAAGGCTATTGAACCAATTGGTGAGGCACGGGAAGATTGGAGAATCATTTCAGATCTCGCCAGGGAAATTATTAAGTCCGGAAAACGAACCATAAATAGTGGTCAGTATGCAAATTGGGAATATGAAAATTCAGAACAGATTATGAATGAAATCGCAGCCCTTACACCAAGTTATGCTGGAGTCAGTCACAGCAGGCTTGAAAAAGGTGAACGTTTACAGTGGCCTCTCAAGGATTCAACCCATTCAGGAACCCCAATCCTTCATGTTGGAGAATTCACCAGAGGATTCGGTAAATTCTCACCCATCGAACATATTCCGCCTGCTGAGATGCCGGATGATGAATTTCCGATGCTTTTCAGTACCGGCAGGGTTTTATATCACTGGCACGGAGGTGAGATGACCCGCCGCGCAGAAGGATTGGTTTCAGTATATGGACATTCATTAATTGAAATCAACCCGGATGATGCAGAACTCCTCAGGATAACTGATGACATGGGCGTTGAAGTCACCTCAAGACGTGGCAAGATTAAAACCCGGGCCTGGATTACAGAACGGGTACCACCAGGAATGGTATTCGCAAATTTCCACTTCCCTGAATCTCCCGCCAATGAATTAACAATAGCCGCACTCGATCCTGTTGCCAAAATTCCTGAATATAAAATATGCGCTGTTAAACTTAAGGCAATCGAACCAGATTGAAATACCTATACCTATTTTTGAATATTTTGATATAATTGCCAACCTTAGTCCAGTTTGAATTATTGAATTTACATACCTGTAATATATATGAAAAAAAATATCCTGTTTTATCTGATAACTTTTATTTTCCTGACTTTTTTTATCAGCTCATGCGCAGAGTTTAATAGATTAGCGATACTGTCTGATTTAATTTCTAACGCTGATGCTGAAGAACCGCTCCCTCCTCCTACTGAGGAATTGGTGGTTATCCCGTCTTCCACCCCCACCCAACCCGAACCGCCAACACCTACTGCGCAACCTACAGATACGCTTGCGCCAACAGTTACATTTACAGTAGAAATTCAACCCACAATTGAAACACCGCCCACTCCTGTGCAGCCAACATGTACAAATGTTGCCGAAGTTGACAGACATCTGTCAATCAATGATGGCGCTCTTTTACAACCAAATACTCTTTATGCAAAAGTTTGGAGATTAAAAAATATCGGCACATGTGTTTGGAACACAAATTATGCCCTCACGTTTGTCAGCGGAGATAACAGCCTGGCTCAACCTGATATACCACTTTCTAATGAAGTACAACCTGAACAAACCGTTGAAGTAAGGATAAATTTTGAAACACCTGGACAAGGTGAATTGATTATTGGAAACTGGATGTTGAAATCAGATACCGGGGTAGTGTTTGGTGCTGGTTCGTTTGCTGACCAGCCTATTTCAATGAGTTATACTCTGCCATATGATCCTGGTCTGCCACCATCATGTTGACCCAATGCTCCGTGAGATCCGTGTGATCTGAAACACTTTTCCAAAAAGATCCGGCATTCCGCCGGATTTTTTTCAATTTTATACAGGGATCTGATAGGGTAAAATCGTTTCTATGGTAACAAGACTATTGAATCACTGGCAAGCCCAACCAGAAATCGCAAATAATATCGCTGAGATAATCAATATTCCTGCAAGGGAACCAGTTCAGACAGTATTTCCTGAAGGTATCCACCCATTGTTATTAAAAACAATGGAATTTCAAGGAATTAATTCACTCTACAGTCATCAAAAATACACCTGGGAATTATTTCAAGAGGGGAAAAATATCATCATTGCTACAGGCACAGCAAGTGGAAAATCACTTGCGTATAACCTCCCTGTTTTAGATACTCTCTTAAAAGATGACCTGGCAAGAGCTTTATACATCCATCCCACCAAAGCCCTTTCTCAGGATCAATATGTTTATTTGCAATCGCTTTCCAAACCAGAAAAACAAGAAACAACCGATTTGAAGAATAAACACTCATTCGATAATAATGCAAGGATAAAAATAGCAATTTATGATGGAGATACTCCAAAAAGTGTTAGATCCATAATCCGTAAGGATGCAAGAATTGTTTTTACGAATCCTGATATGCTGCATCTAGGAATATTACCGCACCATACTTCCTGGTTAGAATTTTTATCTAACCTTCATATCATTATTATTGACGAAATCCATATTTACCGGGGTGTATTTGGTTCACATTTCGCAAATATCATCCGACGCCTTAAGAGAATCTCTCATTTCTATGGTTCTTTTCCAAAGTTCATATTAACTTCAGCGACGATAGCCAATCCTCTTCAATTTTCAGAGAAGTTAATTGAAGAGGAGTTTGAGATTATTGATAATGATGGTTCTGCAAGGGGGAAACAGAGTTTTCTTATTTATAACCCGCCAATTGTGAATGAAGAACTCGGATTAAGGCGCAGTTCATTAAAAGAAACAACCAGGCTGGTTGATGACTTGCTAACTTATGATATACAAACCATCATCTTTGGTAGATCACGGAGAACTGTTGAGATAATTTTGAAGTACCTTCGCAGAATCTGGAACGTACCGTCAAATAATCTTAACGTAATTAATCTTTCAGACCAGATCAGAGGATACAGAAGTGGTTACCTGCCTGAAGAACGCAGAATAATCGAACAAGGATTGAGAAATGGAAAAATCCGGGCAGTAGTCGCCACCAATGCCCTTGAACTCGGTATCGACATCGGTAGAATGGGTGCTGCAATTCTGGTTGGATTCCCCGGAACGATTTCATCTACTTTTCAACAAGCGGGAAGGGCAGGCAGAGGTAAACAACAATCATTAGCAGTTCTGATTACAACACCTGATCCACTAGACCAGTTCCTTGCAAATCATCCCGAATATCTTTTCAAGCGCACTCCGGAACATGCATTGATCGATCCGGATAATTTGCTTATCCTTATCGAACATGTTAAATGTGCTGCATTTGAAATCCCCTTTAACGATGGAGATTCTTATGGCAGGGATAACAAAAATAATTTAGAAATAATATTCCAGTTACTCCTGGAGAAAAAACTAGTTTACAACTCAGGATCAAAATATTTCTGGATGGCAGATAAATATCCAGCAGAGCAGGTCTCTCTACGGAGCGCATCATCCAATAATTTTTTATTGATCTCAAATGAAAACGGAGATTCAAACACGATAGGATTTGTGGATGAGCAAAGCGCTTACTGGTTGGTACATCCAGAAGCGATTTATCTACATGACGCAAAAACATTTATAGTCCAGGAACTGGACATTGAAAACAAAATTGTACATCTGAATCCTATTACTCCTTCATATTACACAGAACCTCGCAGAGAAAATGATGTCAATCTGGTCGAGCTTTTGGAAAAATCGACTATCAATGGAGGAGAAAAATATTTTGGCGACCTGCTGATCCGATCTCAGGTAATTGGTTTCCGTAAAATCAAGTGGGAAACACACGAACACCTTGGTTTTGGTGAATTAAATTTGCCGGCTACAGAACTCTTTACAAAAGGATACTGGTTTTCCCTGAATGATCAAACCATTTCAGAATTAAGGCAGGAAAATTCATGGAGCAACGATCCTAATGATTATGGAAAAAATTGGAAATCAATACGTAATCAAGTGCGTGCCAGGGATTATTATTCATGCCATGTATGCGGGGTAAAGGAAACATCTCGAGAACATGATGTACATCACAAATTACCTTTTCGAACCTTCACATCCCCCGAATTAGCAAATAAATGGGATAATCTGATTACTCTCTGCCATAGTTGCCACCAGCGCGCTGAGTCCATGATTAGAATCAAGACCGGGTTATCCGGATTAGCTTATGTCCTGCATCATCTTGCACCATTCAATTTGATGTGTGACATCAAAGACCTGGGCGTACATTCAGATCCCAGATCAAAGCTAGTAGATAATAAACCAGTTATTGTTGTTTATGATCAAATACCTGCTGGAATTGGTTTCAGCGCCCATCTTTATACGACTCACGACCAGTTCCTTTTTCAGGCGATGGAACATATCCAGGATTGCAAGTGCATCAATGGATGTCCTTCATGTGTTGGACCAACCCAAGAAGTAAATGTGGGCGGTAAAGGTGAAACACTGGAAATTTTATATAAACTGGTGAATAATATCCAGAAGTAAATATCAAAATGCAATCTTTGAACGATAAATTAAAATTGCTGGGCATTGAGATGGGTGCCCAAAACATCCCACGCCCTGTTGATAAACATCCATATTCAATTGAAAACATCCTCAATACCCAATCGGTGCAAACTGAATTTGGTGAAATATATACCGTTGAATCGGTATATCCAATTAAATATATCCATGGAGTAACAACGTTAAATATCGAAGCGCCCTTAAATGTAATAGCAGAATGGGTGGGGGATCCGCAGGTGAATGAAATCAAAACTCAAGAATTTTCTTTCATTGATGTTGAATCCACCGGACTATCAGGCGGTACTGGTACCTATGCGTTTCTTATTGGTGCTGGCAGATTTGAAAAGGACAATTATCGAATCGTTCAATTTTTTATGAGCAATCCCGAATACGAGCCAGCCCAATTAGCGGCACTGGAACAATTTTTAGCCCCGGTTAAGTCAATCGTCTCATTCAATGGAAAAGCTTTTGATATACCTCTGTTAAATTCAAGATACACCTTCCATGGATGGAAATCACCATTCACAGAAATGATCCATATTGATTTGCTCCATCTTGCCAGGAGATTGTGGCGTGACAGGATACCCAGCAGGACACTTTCAAACATTGAATTTGAGATATTAAAATCAAAACGATCTCAGGAGGATGTTCCGGGATGGATGGTTCCTTCTATCTATTTCGAGTTTCTTCAGGATCGGGATGCTAGACCTTTAAAGCGGATTTTCTATCATAACGAAGTCGATGTTTTATCACTATCTGCATTGTTAAATCATATGGCAGGTGTATTGGTTGACCCACTTAAACATGGCAATCGCCACGGAAGTGATTTATTAGCAATTGGTAGATTATATGAAGACCTGGGGGATAATGATGCTGCTGTAAACCTTTATACGAAAGGTTTGGAACATGAAGATATTATCTCCCTGCAAATTGACATCGGGATAATTATCCGGGCTTTATACCGGTTATCAATGATTTACAAGCGAAATAACGATTATCCCAAAGCAATTTATATATGGCAGAAAGCAGCGGAATTTAAACATATCGAATCTTATATTGAGCTTGCGAAATTCTATGAACATCATATTAAGGATTATGAAACTGCAATCTTCTGGACAGACATGGCTCTTGCAGTGATAGATCAGAGTCTAGATGGAAATGAAATGCCATACGGAGTTACCAACCATAATATCAAAATAAAGCATGATGAATTGAGCCACCGCTTGCAGCGTGTAACATCAAAACATATAGGGACAAAAACTGAAAGTGGTCAAAATCAGTAATTTTCACTGATTAGAATCGAAAATAAATCCCAAAAAATTTTATTAATTCTTATTTGACTCATTGATGGCGATTATTTCGGACTGTAATTCCACCCAGATAGATTGCCAGGATTGTCAAAACAATAACCATCAATGGAACCAAAATTAAACTTACCAGATAATTTGCGTATTCCAGCAAACCCGCGCTGATCCCTGCAACTACTGCCACTCCAAAAAGTAATATTAAAGTTTTACGTTCGCTGAATCCAAATGCTATCAGCCGATGTGAAGTATGATCTACCCCTCCCTGAATAATGGATTTTCCTTCGATTGACCTGCTGATTGTTACCAAAGTAATATCAATAATCGGGAGTAAAAAAATTAAAGTGGGAACCCCCAAAACTGCAAACAGGTTGGAGGCCTGTGGTTCACGAGCGATTGCCAGTACAGCCAGCGTTAAACCCAGGAAACTGCTGCCGCTATTCCCCATAAATATCGATGCAGGCGGGAAATTGTAGACCAGAAACCCGAGCACACTGCCTGCCAAAGCCATTGTTATGTATAAAAGGGATTGGTTGCTGGTATTCCAGAAAAAGAAACTCAATATTATTGAAGAGATTAGCGAAATTCCTCCAGCCAGTCCGTCCATATTATCAAGCAAATTAATCGCATTTGTGATACCAACGATCCATAAATAAGTCAAAGCTATGTTAAGTACTAAGGAGATATATTCATTTGGAATTCTTGGTGTGAAAAATTTTGTTGTGTAACCGGCGGCGATTACGAATGTAGCGATGATGAATTGAGACAGTATTTTTATAATAGGTGATATTGGATAAATATCATCCAGCAGACCGAGAAGAAAAGCCAGTAATGAGGCAAGAATTATCCCCCAGTGAGAATACAGAATACTTTTATCCACCACTAAAGATGCAGCCATGCTGATAAAGAAGGCAATAAATATCCCAACTCCACCAAATGTGGCAGTTGGTTTTTTGTGCCATCGATCCGACCGTGGTTCAACAACCAAACCTTTCTTATAACAAAACCGTTGGATCACATTCACAATTATGATACTGCCAAATCCAGCACCAATAAAAAGTATCAAGGCCATATAATTCTTATGTCTGGTTCTTAATAATTAAAATTAAATCTTCCAGCCTGCGTTTCTGGTCTACCGGAGCTGCGCTCTGAGCTCTTTGGGCGTAAAAAAGCGCTGAATCAATGTCTCCAAGTTGAAGATGCAAATGAGCCAAAGTTTCAAGTATCCTCCAGCCATCTTCCCGGTTGGGATTTATTTGGATCGCCTGTTCATAAGCCTTGATAGCTTGATCTAAATCACCTGTTTGAATAAAAATTCCAGCAAGGGCGGCATAATATCCTGATCTTAAGTTATCCAGTGAGCCATCGGAATTGTCTACCGCTTTCTGGTAATTTTCTAATGCCAGAAGCAATATCTCTCTCTTTTCTTCTGTTTGATTCTCAGGGATTGTTTCCGATTTCTGCGAATAATAGTCACCTAATAGTCCATATGTCCAGTCATATAAGGGGTCCAGGTTCAAAGCTTTTCGCAATTTCGGCAATGCTTCCCCCGGATCATCCTTCACAGCAAGGTAATGGAGCGCCCATTCATCCCAGATCCTGGCATTATTGGGGCTTAAAACAACCGCACTCGAAAAATAGTCGGAGGATATTTCAGCCCGCTGTTGCTTAATATCATTGTCGTCAGCAAATACTGCCCATAAACTGAAAAGGCGCGCCAGATTTGCAGTATGATCAGTATTAAGGGGATTGATGAGCTGGGCTTTTGTGAGGTCCTGGGCTGCTTGTTGAATCAATGCGTCTCTCTCGCGAGTATCAGCCATTTCTTTCGAATGTTCGAGGTAGGCCCTACCCAGGAAGAGGTAATAATAATCCTCATTTGGGGCAAGTTCAATGGATCGATTGTAGATTTGGATGGCTACCGGCCAGTAATTTGAACGGGCAAAAGAATCGGCTGCTTTGAAATCCATATCAGCATGGATGATCCGCAGGTTTGTATATGATGCCAGCAAAATCGCCAGTACAATTGCAGACACGCCTGTAAAAACACTCGCGAATTTCCGCCTGAATGTTTTTTCAGGCCAACTCTTCGGTAATATAAATGAAAAGAGAAAAATCAAAACTAATAAATAAACATAGTAATTTGTCAACAATCCTTCTGATTTTTTAACCTGACTCAAGATTGTTTCCAGAGAATTTACTGAATTTCTTGCCAGAGATGCCATATAGCTGGAGTGGATCACCAAAAAAATTAGACTGATGAATAATGAAACTCCCAATATCACAAAAGTACTCTTTATAAGAAGTGAATATTTATACCTGTTATCTTGGTTGTTTAATAAAACTGTTTCGCTTGAAAAAATTAGAGCAGCAACAATCCAGGTGACAGCTACCATAATCAGAACACCGTAAGAACTGGCAGAATAGCCCTTCCCTGCCCTGGTAATCGAATTCCAAATAATCTCGTAATAAATTTTCGATCCCAATGCATTAGAAAGCATATTGAAACCAATGGTGATAAGCAATATTGCCAGGATAAACCCATAAATAAGGCCTTCCCTCATCCCAAAAAATCTTCCTGACCAGGTTGACCTCAATAGAATTTTATTTTTCTGACGTTTTCTGTTCTTAATTTTTAAATCTTTTGAGTGTTTTCTAATCTCGCTTCCCTTATTATTCAGATTTTCCTCTACACCAGAAGCACCTGCATCCAAATCCGATAAGGATTGATTAGATATCTTCAACAATGATAATTGATCAATAATTGTTGCCCTACCATGTAATTCGTATACGGGAAAAACAAAGCCTGTCAAAAATAAAAGCCCTGTAAAAACCCAGAAATTTAACCTGGTTGCTGCAATGGCAATTCCAAAATTAATCTCAATAAAATGAGCAACAATTGCAGCTAATAAACCAAGAATGATATAGGATCTTACTTTCTTTGCAGTACTCTCAGGAGGTGAATAACTTCCGAATAATGAGATTAAAATAAGATAAATCAATACACCCAGAATCATCCCAAACGGTAGGGCAACACCGAACAATCCAGGCCCCATTATTCTGGTAAATAAAACCGAACTGATTAAACCACCGGAAATTAACAATCCAAAGAAAAGTCTTCGTTGAATTTTGGATTGGATTAATCCAAGCCAGGATAAACCATAAAAGATAATTGAACTGAATAAAATTAAATAAACGGCCAAACCCAAAATTCCAGTTATTACCAGGGAATCCCACGTCTCATTATGGGATCTATCCGGTGATGCGTTTCTTTTTTCAACCTGGGTCAATTCTGGTGGGTAAAATGGATTATAAACAACGTACATGGACTCAGGACCGTATCCAATCAAAGGGCGGAAGATATTGAATTTATCTTTTCTTCCATCAGGGAATTCGATTGGTTCATGTGGTGAAACTAATTCAAAAGCCCCGCTCCAGATCAACGTGCGAACTTTTCCAGTTCGGCTTTCAACATCCACCAAACTTCCAAGACGATACAGTCCTGGTGTGCTCCTGATATTTTGTAATGGACCATTAGCAAGATTAAGCATGATTAAAAAAAATGAAGCCAATAAAAAGAGAATCACCCCAGATATTGTCAGCCAGCGTATTTTCCATATCAAAGATAAACATATCCAAAGAAAAACTAAGCTTGCCCCAAAACCTAGCCAGGGGCCACGACTGCCGCTGAAATAAAGCGCAATTATCTGAAGTGTAGCGATGAAGACATACAAAGAGGCTCTAAGAAAATTTGGGGTCAGATTCCCCTGGTTATTTAATAACTCTTCGAAAGATTCAACAATTCTCATAACCGTAAGAGGAAATACCATTATCAGGTACGCTGCAACAAAAATCGAGTTCCCCAAATTGGCAGCAATTCTGCTTGATACATCTCCACCCCATGGTATTGGATCTATCTGATATTTTTGTAAAACTCCATACAAACTGACCGGCAAGCTCGCTATAATTATTGCGCTGATCAAGCGTCTGATCTGTTCCCTGCTGCGGAGATTAAATATTATTGCTATGAATATGATCAAATAAGATAATAGTGTATATGTTCCTTGCAGTCGTTGATAAGATCCAAATAGACTTACCAGGGGTGAAATTGAAAAAAATGTCGAAATTAAATATACAATCACAAGAAATATTAACGGTAAGAGTAAAGGGATTCTGATAATCTGATCTATTCTTATCCAAAAGTCATTTTGATTTTCATCAGGAAGTTTTTCAACCTCAATTAATTTTATAATCCAAACTGCCAGGATAATGATCGATAACGATCTCAGTAATGTAATTTTGTCTGGTTCAAATATCCGGCTTGAATAAACGTTAAAAAACACGGGAACAACAATAACAGCAGCCAGCCAGGCTGCTTCCATGACTCCATCGCAATATTTGCTTAATTTAGTTTGTATGTACAATTCTGGAATTTTATGTTCTATGATTGATGTAATTTTGTGGTATGTTACCATAACAAAATGCGAATACTAATCACTACAGGAATATTCCCACCGGAAGTGGGTGGTCCCGCTAGATATGTTCCTATGATTGCTAGTAAATTATGTGAAAGAGGCCACCAGGTTTGCGTGGTTGCACCACAAGAACCCGGTGATAATTTCAATAACCAGGATGCTCCTTTTGAATTATTTCGATTTAATCATTCTCATGTTTTTCCCTATTTAAACTTCTTAATTGAGCAATTCAACGCATTAAAAATAATATTAAAACATATCGATAGATTCGAAATTATATATATTAATGGTTTGAATTTACCTGCGACTTTAGCAGGATTTTTAAATTCTAAACCAACTGTAGTAAAAATTGTTGGAGATAACACCTGGGAATATGCATTCAACCACAAATGGACAAAAAGGAATTTTGAGGACTTTCAATTTGAGAAAGGTCTGAGAATCAGATTGCTTAGAATGATTTTTCATACTGCAGCTAAGAGAGCAGATTCTATAATCGTACCAAGCCAATATTTAGCAGGAATAGTAAAAAATTGGGGTATTGATAAAACAAAGGTTCATGTTATCAACAATTTTATTTCTGATCAAATTCCCAGCAAATATAATAATAATCAACTAGTTAATAACATTGGATTTAGAAGTGGGCTTAGATTGGTAACTATCGGGCGATTAATACCACATAAACGTATCGACAAGATTATCAAAGTTCTCATAGATGGGATGCCAAAAATAAACTTAACAATAATAGGTGATGGTCCTGAGCGGAAAAATTTGGAAGCGCTGGTAAAAAAACTAAATCTTAATGAGAGGGTCCAGTTCACAGGTCCAATTCCCGCAGATTCAATTCAAATGATTTTACATGAATATTGTGATATTTTTATTTTGTACTCAACTTATGAAGGCTTTTCTCATTCCTTGATTGAAGCTGCCCAATGCGGTCTTCCAATAATAGCGACATCAGTTGGAGGTAATCCAGAAATTATTACGAACTTGGAATCCGGTTTATTAATCCCTCCGGAACCCGATTCCTTATTGTTCGATGCCGTAATTCAACTTCAAGAAAATCACTTTCTTCGCCAAACTCTGGGTTCAAATGCAAAAAAATCAATTAAAAAGTTTTCTACTGTTCAAATTATCAACAAAACTGAAAACATTTTGAGTGCTGCCATTCAATGAACATACTGATGATTGGGACAGATGACAGCGTTTTCAAGAAGGATATATCAAACAATAATACTTTCATTCGGCATTCATATTATTTAAATGCATTACAGAAAATTGAATCCGAAAGCACAATAACTGCCTTGGTTTATACCCGGGAAGATTTTTTAATCATTTCTCCCACCCGAGGGTTAACATATTATCCTGTAAAAACACCCTTTCTTCAATTATTCCCCATTTATGGATTAATCAAAGTACTTCGAATAAGAAATAAAAATAATTTTGACCTTATCACCAGTCAGAACCCTTTCGAGATTGGTTTATTGGCTCTTATTTTGAAATGGCTTTTAAAAACACCTATGGAAATCCAGATTCACTTCAACTTTTTCTCTCCTTATTGGTTTGTCGAACACCAAATATTCAATCGAATTCGATTTTTCTTATCAAGATACATCATCCACTCAGTAGATCACATCCGAGTGGTATCTTCTTCAATAAAAAACAACCTTGTCAGAAATTTTTCAATCTCCGAACAGGTCATTTCTATAATTCCCGTGCCATTTATATATCCGATTAATAGAAATAATTGTCAAAGAATTGAAAACAATGTCAAATCCAATGACAGGATAATTCTTTTTGTCGGTCGTCTTTGTTACCCAAAAAATATTCCGGGTTTATTTAAAGTTATTGAAACCATTCAAAAAACACACAAAGTAAAATTTGTCATAATTGGTGATGGACCTCTATTTGGTTTTGTTGAAAAGAAAATACGTCATTTAAATGACATCAATATCTCCCTTCATACTAATTTGAATTTTGAACAATTAGTATGCTGGTATCAATCCGCTGATGTTCTTATATTACCTTCTTTGTATGAGGGGTTTGGTCGCGTATTGGTTGAGGCATACACTTTTCAAACACCTGCGGTGGCAACTCGATGCGGTGGGCCGGAGGATATTGTACTAAATGGAAAAACTGGATTCCTTACTGAAGTTGAAGATTTAGAGAAATTCGCCAACAAAGTGATCTGGCTTCTCGATCATCCTGAACAAGCATCCAGAATGGGAAAACTAGGATTCGAATATGTTATTAAGGAATTTGATCCTGAATTTTTAATCACAAGAATGATTAAAAAGTGGCATCAAATCTGTAATCCAGAATTTAATATCCAATGAATTTGATCATGATTACCCCTCGAGTAGGAAAAAGTGATCCATTATTAGCTTTTATTCCTAACTGGATATCCCATATAGCAAAAAAGCTTGACAATTTATTTGTAATAACCCCCAGAGCGGAAATAATAAATCTGCCCAATAATGTCTTCATCCATGAAATTGGGCGGGATTACAGTAAGGGCGAGCACATTATCCATGCTGTGCACAATTTCCATAACACAATTTTGAACATAACTCACAATGAAACCATAGATGGTATATTCGCCCTTATGTATCCCAAATTCGCCATAATAGCTGCGCCATATGCACGATTTAAAAATATTCCACTAGCATTGTGGTACACACATGACTCGGTAAATTTACAGTTGAGAATCGCAGGAGTACTTGTTGACAAAATTCTCACTGCTACCCCAGAGACTTGCCAGCTTGTAAGTTCAAAAATTGAGGCTGTTGGTCGTGGGATCGATACAACAAAATATTACAGATCCCAAAGGAAAACCAGGAATGTTGATTTCACTATAACCACAGTTGGAAGAATTTCTCCAATTAAAAAAATTGAAGTAATTATTAAATCATTAATTTACCTGCAGCAAAAAACTACAAAAATAACCTTAAACCTTTTAATAGTGGGCTCACCACCACGACCAGAACATAAAAAGTATCTTAAAAAATTAAAGGATCTTGTTCGAGAAAATAATTTAGAAGAATTGGTAGAGTTCACCGGAAGTATTGAACATTCGGAAATAGCGGAGATTTACGAAAAGTGTGATGTTTTTATTAATGCTTGTACAAGTGGATTCGACAAGGCAATCCTGGAAGCAATGGCATTTGAGGTGCCGGTTGTTGTTTGCAACCCTGCATTCAAATCATTACTGGGTGAAGAATCAGATTTCCTGATGTTTACCCCTGATGATCCGGAAGATTTGGCAACTTGCCTTGTGCATCTTTCAGAATTATCTGATGATAATTATATGGAAATCGGGCACTCAATGAGAAAAAAGGTATTAACATCACACAAAGTCGACAATTTTGCCAGCAATATCGTCAATACCTTTATTTCATTGAATAAATGAGTAGAAATATTTTCCATTAAGTGGTTGAGTATAATTGCCGATTCATATAAGAGTTTGGAAATATGACTGTTTCATAATAATTTATTTTTTGGTTTGTTTTCTGGATCTGGTTATTTTTGGTTTTCAATGGAATAAAAACCAGAGCGGCTTCAAGAGTATGCAATTCATTTAATGAATAACCCATACAATAAACATCAATTTTCTCTAAATAAACTAAGTGGTTTACTAGGATTAGACGTAGAATACTTTATTGGTGGGGGAATTTGGTTGTTGCTGCCTTTTGGTATCAACATTCTACTGGGTATCATTAGAAGCATCTTTTTTGCACGATTACTTCAACAATCTGTGTATGGTCAATTTACCTTTGTTAATGCCACAATGGGAACTCTTGCTATTCTGTCTTTGCCTGGGATAAATACCGCACTTGTAGAAACTGTGGCGCGTGGTAATTGGGGTTCAATGTTCGACGCAGCCCGTGCGCGCGCAATTTTTGGTTTTTTGGGAACAATTGGTATGGCTGCAGTCTCGGTGTATTTCTATGTGGAAGGGGAAGATCAAATAGTATTAGCGCTACTAATTTTAGGGGCGTTTCTTCCCTTTAATTCAGCGTTTCAGGTAGCCCAGGCTTACCACAATGGTCGAAAACAAATCAAATTTGTAGGCTTGATGCAAACTGGGATTATGTCTCTCAGTACAATATTATTAATCCTTGTTCTTATGGTAGAAGGAGGTTTGATATGGTTGGTTCTGGTTGATAGTCTATCCAAACTTCTCTTCTATTTAATATTTTATCTAAAAGCAAGGAAAGAAGTAATCGGTACACCTCGTGATCCTGGTGTTGTGACCTATGGGCGAAATTTAACTGGAGCGCAGGCTATTGAATCAATCGCATCATACTTCGATAGTGTTATTCTAGGTTTTTCAGCAGGTTTTGTGGATGTTGCTATTTACAGGATTGCTTCCGTTTTCCCAAAAAATTATAATTCCCTTACGAAAATAACCACAACCTTAACCATCCCAAAAATCGCCGAACACCCAAACAGGCAAATTTACACAAATCGAGTACGAAGACAGTTATTCGTATTACAAATGATCAATCTGATTCTTGTCATAATAATAACTATTTTAATTCAAATATTTATTCCGATATTTTATGGTGATATTTATAGTGATTCAATTATTTTCGCTCAACTATTAATGGTCTCTTTAATATTCGCACTTCCTGATGCATTCTTTGTTGCCGCACTCCAATCACGCAAACAAACAAAGTCAATTGCTCAGGGGAATATAATTTCTGGAGTTTTATTAATTGCTTTTTTTTTGATATTAGTTCCTTCAATGGGGATTATCGGAATTATTATCAGCCGGATAATTTCGCGATGGAGTTCATCATTTTTTCGGTTTTATAAGGTTTCAAAAATATAAATTAGAGACTTTACTTTGTTTCATCCATTAAAAATCCTATTCATAACTTCTAACCTCGGTGGAGGGGGAGCAGAACGAGCGTTGGTCAATTTAATTAATAAATTAAATCGAAATAAATTTGAACCTCACTTGGCTTTATTTCAAAAAGAAGGGGAGTTTGTAGACAAATTAGCTAATGATGTCCCGGTTTATGAAATTCAACCACAAGATTATGGTTCTATTCACCGCACCTGGAAAAGGATATTTACAATCCGTAAAATAGTCCGAAATATTAAACCTGACATCATAATGTCAGTACTATGGCAGGCGAATGCTGTTGTTGGACTGACCGATAAGCTTTGGAATTTGAATACAAATTTAATTTTTAACGAACAAAACTCGCCTCTCTCCAGCCTTATTACAGATGCCAGACAGCGAAAACTGTGGCCTATCGCAAAAAGACTTTATCATCAGGCTGATCTACTCATCGCGACTTCAAAAGGGATTGCGTTAGAACTAAAATCCGAAACTGGAACTTCGGCAGATAAAATAAAAGTTGTCTACAATCCTATAGATATTGATTCTAGCAAATTCACTCCAAAATCACGAATTTCCAAAAATAACCAGGATTCATTCAAGATTTTGGCTATTGGCAGATTAACCCCACAAAAAAATTTTTCAATGCTATTAAAAACTTGTGCAATAGTTCTCAAAACGCACAACATTACACTTATTGTATTGGGAGAAGGGCCAGAGAGAGAGAATCTTGAACTTTTATCTCGAAATTTAAATATTTCTTCACGTGTGAATTTTTTAGGTTTTGTACCCGAACCTCAGGTATATTATTCCCAGGCAGATATTTTTGCTTTGACTTCCATTCATGAAGGTTTCGGAAATGTAATTGTTGAAGCAATGTCTATGGGAATACCTGTGATAGCCACTGATTGTCCTCATGGCCCTCGTGAGATTTTACAGAATGGAACATCAGGCATACTTGTCCCAATAAACGACGATAACCACTTTGCTAGAGAAATCATTGAATTGATCGAAAATCCAGAAAAACGCGAACACTTATCCAAATCAGGTTTAATCCGGGCAAATGATTTCTCCCTCCAAATCATCGTTCCTAAATATGAAGAGATTTTTGTCAATTTATTAGAAAAATGAAACCTCTATATCCAATCTCGATTATTCATTTTATTACAGATCTGGGTATTGGTGGAGCTCAACGGATGCTCTGCAACATTCTTCCCCATTTCGATCCGTGGAAATTTGATCCGGTTGTGGTTTGTCTTTTTGGTGGAGATAGTCCAATCGCTGAAGGTATTAAAAATTCAGGAATAAAAGTGATCGATCTGCAAATGAGGAATAAACTAGATTTATTTGCAATATGGCGTTTCTACAATCTGTTGAGAACGGAAAAGCCAATAATTCTTCACTCATCTTTGTTTCATGCAACTATTATTGCCCGGATGGTCGGAAAGCTCGTAAAATTACCAATTATCATCACCTGGCGACATAACATCGACCATGGAAATGATTTACGCGAATGGATAAACAAGATCACATCAAATTGGGATGATTGCGTTATTGCTGTCTCTAATGCAGTCAAGGAGAGCGAAATTAGATCAACCGGTGTGAATAGTGAAAAAGTGGTTGTGATAAATAATTGCATTGATACAAGTATTTACGCCAGGATAAACGGTATCGAAAAGAAAAGAATAAAAAACGTTTTGGGAATTCCAGAAAATGCTTTCCTGATTGGTTCAATTGGAAGATTGCATATTAAGAAAGGATTTAATGTATTACTTCAATCATTCAAAAAAATAAAAAAAATTATTCCTAATTCCTGGTTGATAATCGTTGGAGAAGGTGAACTTAGAGAATCTCTCGAAGAAATAGCACAGAACCTTGAAGTATCGGAATTTACGACATTTACCGGCCTTCTGAACAATATACCTGAAATCCTGGGGATAATGGATGCATTTGTTATGTCTTCCCACTCGGAGGGAATGCCGCTGGTCATCCTTGAGGCGATGGCCAGCCATCTTCCTGTTGTTGCCACCAGCGTTGGAGGCATACCAGAAGTAATATCAAATAATCAGACTGGTTTTTTAATCCAACCTGATGACCCGGATGCGATAGTTGACAGGGTAATTCAAATATACAGCGACATCAATCTCGCAAAAGCCCTGGGAAAAGCTGGTCAAGAAAGAATTAAATCTTCATTTGATGTAATTCCGATCACAAATCAGATCGAAAATCTATATTCCGATCTTCTCTCCAAAAAAGAATTGAAATGGTGAAGAAAATCAGAGTCCTCCATCCAATCACCCGTTTGATCGTTGGCGGCGCTCAAGAAAATACCATCTTTACAGCTGCCCTTCTGGACAAAACGAAATTTCAAGTCGATATATTATCAGGCGTTCAAACAGGCAGCGAGGGCAGCTTGATCGAGGAGGCAAATGAACAGGGGATCAATCTGCTCTTCATTAATGAACTTGTCCGAGAAATTTCCCCTTTAAAAGATGTTACTGCGTTGATAAAATTATACATTGCTATGCGCAATAATCGTTATAATATTGTGCATACCCATAGTTCAAAGGCAGGAATTCTGGGAAGGTTGGCTGCAAAAATGGCTGGCATACCAGTTATTGTTCACACCATTCACGGTTGGAGTTTTCACGACTATCTCCCCTCTTATCAAAAACATCTTTTTATTTATCTTGAAAAAATCGCTGCAAAATTTTCTGACGCGCTGGTTTTTGTATCGGAAGCTGATCTGGAGACTGGTCTAAAAAACGGTATCGGAAAAAAATCTCAGTATCGGCTAATAAGAAGTGCAATACCTCGAATCCAATTCAACAACCTGGAAAAAAACAAGGAGATTAATCGTAAGAAATTAGGTATACCTGATAATGTTCTCGTTATTGGTAATGTTGGCAGATTATCCGATCAAAAAAACCCAATAGAATGGATCCAAATCGCCCAAAAAATATCCCTGGAAGAAGATAATGTGGTTTTCTTGCTGGTTGGAGATGGACCGCTTCGATTAGACGTTGAAGAGGAAATAAACGAATTTTTTCTATCGGAAAAATTTATTCTCCCAGGATTAACCCGCGATGTCTTATCATACTTCTCTATAATAGATATTTTCTTAATAACATCCCTATGGGAAGGCTTGCCGCGTACCGTTTTAGAAGCGATGGCGATGGGAATCCCGGTCGTCGCTTATAAGTCAGGTGGGATTCCCGAAATTGTAAGTGATGGCATCACTGGATATCTCTGCAAAGCAGGTGACATTGAATCAATGGTAAAAAGATCCATCTTCTTATTGAAGAATCACCTTCTCAGGGAGGAGATGGGAAGAAAAGGAAATCTCTTGATAAGAAACGATTTTGACCTGCAGGTTATGATTGAGCATATCTCAAAACTCTATACTGAACTATTAACTCAAAAACAAATTGATAACGAGTGATCTCATCAATTCCTGATTTATCCATTGATCCAACCCACAATAATTTTGGACTTCCCATCTAATTATAGCGGTTTACAAGTAGAACAGGAACTGGCACTGCAGCTTGAACAATTAGGGGTATTTCCAGCTATTATTTTTCCGCCGCTCTGTGCAAAGAAAACAGTAATTGTGCGGGAAGTGTGACTGTTTCCACAATTAACACAATCTATTGGAGAGTCAGCTTCACTCATACTTCGTAAAGACTCAAATTTTTCATTACAGTCCGCACAATAATACTCATAAATAGGCATAACAATTCACTGAAAGTCGATTATCAACGACATTTTATTATTAGTATTAATAACTGGGCAGAATTATTTCACCACTTATTGTATCTTACAAGATCAGAAAGTGGTTTTCTTTCCTTCGGTCCTGGTGTATCCGCTGGGTAACCTAACGGAGTAAAAATCAATGGTTCTACTTCATCCGGCAATTCTAATATCTCCCTAGCTTTTTGGGAATTAAATGCCGCCACCCAGCAGGTTCCCAAGCCTAAATCAGTAGCAGCGAGAATTAAATGATCCATAACTATTGCGATATCCACATCAAGATATCTGCGCATATCTTCACGCACCCAACTGCTGGCAGGAATACCAACTGCGCAAATGAGTAGTGGGGCCTGAACAAACCATTCTTTCCGGTAAATTTGTTTTAATTCAGCTTTTCTCCCTTCAGTTTCTATGACGATTAATTTAAAAGGCTGCCTATTAGCAGCGGTAGGCGCTAACCTTGCTGCCTCCAGAACTGAATTCAACTTATTTTTATGAACTGGATCTTGTTTATAGGCTCTTACACTGTAACGTGTTCTGATCAATTCATGAAATTCCATTTTGTTCCTCCTTCTATTTATATCGACATTGATATTGTTTTGATGTGCTTTAAATATCCTTAATGTTCAATTTATCATAAAATGTTTCAGGGTTTAAAGAGACATCTCCAATTCGGAGGGCATTTACCAAGACTAGAGATGATATTGGAGATATTACATTAATCACGGTTCTGGTCCGATCAATTGTTTTAATTATCCCAAGATCAAGCGTAAAACCGCATTGGTCTTCAAAAGCGACTAATTTATGTATTTCCAAATCTGGAAATGGGAAAGTTGCAATCTTATCCCATGCAAGTTCATATTGATACACTTTTGAAAAATAATCTCGATACTGCTTCTGTCTATAATTCTTTCTGTTTTCCCTATCCCTTCTCGATATACCTCCCGATACAGATAATTCAACAAGTTTTACTCGACCAGATAACTTATAGGGAAAAACCAATTTCACGAGCTCATCCGCAGATTGGAATACAAATAAAGTTGAAGGTTGCAGAAGATCGATCATTCCTGATTTTAATGCAAATCCCCCCAAAGCGGGATTAACCAGTCCAGTCGTATCATGAATCACAATACTTTTTTCAAGGTTCGGGATTGTTTTGATTAATTTCGATGTCCCGACAACCATTTGGATCATATGTCCTCGCGGAGATACTGAACCAATGAAATATCTTCTTGTAAAAATTAATTTATGAGATGGATAAGAATTGTTGAGAGTGTTGGTCAGGGTGATAGTTGTTGGTGGTCCGAGAAAACTTTGCCCCGGATCTCCATCCAGTAAATAGATGGCCATGCCTGGATTCTCAAACGTCAATCTCTTGAATAAATATCTGGCGAAAGTTGTCTTGCCAGTATCTGTATCCCCAATGATCATTAGAATACCATTCAAATCTGATATTGGTATTTGGTCCCATCTTGGGTAAGAATCGATCATTTGTAATCAATACTTAACATAAATATTAGATTTATTACCCATAAAGGCTTAACAAAACGGCCCATACAAAATTTTTTCTGGGCCGTTACTGGAATAATTCTTAATACAACTATTTGTGTATTTTCAAATTATTGGCCTTTCTCTTCCGGGAGAAGCCAGTATTCTTCACCATTCCCTTCAGGTGTAAAACCCTCCACGCCTCCATCTGTTTTTACCAACCACACTATCCAATTATAATAACACCACGGGCCATCTGTAATTACCATTCCTTCCCCTTCTTCAGCATATCCAACAGTAGTGTCATAATGCACATCAGCTCCAAATCGGATCGCGTTTGCCCCTCCCCCATATGTGACCGTAGCCCGATCACCAATATGTAATCTAGAGGCGGGGCATCCTTCAATAGGATACCAGATTGGCATTGAATAAGGATCGTAAGTACCTGCCAGTGTTGGCCATAAGGTTGCTGTAGGCTCTATTGTATTTTCAGGTGTATTGGTAACTTGTATCTGTTGTGTTGGTGGGGCTACCTCAGTTATTACCTGGGTAACCACCACTGTGATAGGTGGAACTGACGTAGCAGTAGGCTCAGAAAAAACTGAAAAACTACACGCTACTGTAATCATAAACAAAACACCTGTAAAAATTAGTATAAATATCTTTTTCGGGTGTTTTATTTTCATATTATTGCTCCTTAAATTTCAGTAAATTACAACTTTTGTTCCATTGTCTGATTCTACATAATCTTCTTCAACCGGAACAAATGGTTCTGTCCATCTGTAAACCCATTTTGAAGCTTCTGGCGAAAGGTTTATACAACCATGGCTCTGGGGGATGCCGTAATTATTGTGCCAATAAGTTCCATGTAAAGACACCCCAGTCCAGGAAATAAAACAAACCCAGGGTACTCCCGGTAAATCGAATTCGCTTGTTTCAGTTCTTGCAGCCATATGCCGGGAAGGATTTTTCCTTTCAACAATAAACTCACCCCTGGGTGTATCTCCCTCAAAATAACCTGATGCAATTCGGGCAGTAAAAACAGGCTTATTATTCTCGAAGGCTTTCATCCTCTGAGCGCCCAGATCAACTTCAATTTTTTTATCTTTTATCTCCGGTGAGATAGGTGAAAGCTCTTCCTTTGTTACAGGTCTTAGATCCTCCGCCAGGACTAAAAAACTACCCATATTATCCCTATCATCGATTATACGGTACCAAACACTACCGTCAGAAGTTGGGTATGCGTTATAAACCCAGTGAGTGCTGCTGTAATAATACCGGTAAGCTCTTTTCCGGCGTTCACCTTCCACAGACCATGATTGCGTGAACGGTACTGTTACTTCTGCTAGCATCCCATTTGCAGGAATATTCAATACAGGTTTATTTTTTTCATTCCTGACAGGTTGAATATTAGTTGAATTCAACCAGCCATCCTCTGATCGGACCCAAATTGGGCTTTCTTCATTCTTAGCATCCCCCAATTTCTCCTCAAGGATCTTAAATACAGCATCTGTATTATAAAATCCTAATTGAGCGCTTGAATATTTTGGTTCTTCATAATAGTGAAGAGACCTGGCTGCACGTCCAAGCTTCAAGACCGGGGTGGTTAAATAGGGATTACCGCCAGGTGGGTAATTTGGCAGACCAAACCCAACGGCAGCTGTACCAGTTAACTTAAGAAATTCCCTTCGAGTCACGGCTTGTGTCATAAATCAATTATCATCAATCTTAATATTTAAAAAATCCCGTAAATAATAGCACAACTGTACCATATAATCAATTACATGCCCTTAACCCTACTTAACCTAATTTTAGAAATCACTTGCAGTGATGAAGATATACCGTTAAATGGTAAAATATCCGTTTGATCTTCCTTTATTTACACATATTGAGAGATGAAAATGCGCGTTGATGGCCGTAAACCAAACGAAATTTACCAGTTGAGTGGCAGAATACAAGAAATTCGACACTTAATTGGACGCAGCCTTAGAGCAGCCATTGACCTTAATACAATCGGGAAAATTTACCAATACCAAATTCTTTATACATCTAGATAACCGGGATAATCAAGACAATATGTCATCAAAAATTATATCGATTAAAGGTACAAGAGATTATTACCCCGAGGAAATGGCGGTTCGTTCTTACATTTACCAGAAAGCCCGCCTTGTATCCGAATCCTTCGGTTATCAGGAGATTGATGGTCCATTTCTTGAATCGATCGATCTTTATGCTGCCAAATCCGGAGAGGAATTAGTAAAAGAGCAATCATTTGTATTTGAGGACCGTGGTGGAGATCTGATTGCATTACGACCTGAACTGACTCCTTCGATAGCCAGGATGGTTTCCCAGCGTCAAAACCAACTCGTTTACCCGCTTCGCTGGTGGTCTTGGGGTCCATTCTGGCGCTATGAGCGACCTCAAAAAGGACGCACACGCGAATTTTTTCAATGGAATATTGATCTTATCGGGGTGGATTCGCCAGAAGCGGATGCTGAAATGGTGGCTATTGCAGCTAATTTCTTAATTGAGTTAGGATTATCATCTGGTCAGGTCAAAGTTCTCGTAAATAACCGTCAGTTAATGGATTCAGAAATGCAGGATTTGGATATTCCAGGGGATTTACGGTTAAATGTTTTCAGGC
>Ga0180437_10002113_pt1 | contig 32554 bp, 24 predicted proteins | sample SS_ome_4_FD_132410 | JGI IMG/M metagenome (GOLD analysis project Ga0180437, IMG submission 132410) | Hypersaline lake sediment archaeal communities from the Salton Sea, California, USA - SS_3_D_1 metaG | ecosystem: Environmental > Aquatic > Non-marine Saline and Alkaline > Hypersaline >... | reverse complement strand
GCAAGAAACCAAGGGCGTTGAATTTTTCGAGCACGAGCACGGTTCCGGAATCTTGCCGACTGTGCATCAGGAAAGCGCCTTTGTGTTCACTCGCGCACAGCCCGTTGTATTTGATGCGAGGACCATATAGGATGTGCTTGAACCGATTAGATAGCTGATCCAAACCGCCCAATGGGAGCAAAACATGCCTTCCTTGATCGAAGATCTTTTGGACCCCAGCGCCCTTCCCGATGAGACCCGAAGCGTTTCCCTGGTTCAGACCCACATTTCCATGGTTTTTGTCGCAGACAGATACGTCTACAAACTCAAGAAACCCGTCGATTTTGGGTTCCTGGATTTTCGGACCTTGGAAAAAAGGGCCCATTACTGCCGCCGAGAGGTGGCGTTGAATCGGCGGCTTGCTAAAGACATCTACCTGGATGTTCTTCCCGTCCGATTTGACGGTGAGCGACACAGCATGCGCGCCATGACGGGAAAAGTCGTGGAATATGCGGTGAAGATGGTGCGGATACCGGAAGAGAGCCTCATGAAATCGCTCTTTGAGCGGGGCGCGCTCACCAAGAATCACCTCCGCAGAATTGCACAAGTTCTCGCCCGCTTTCACAGCGGTGCCCGCACATCGCCTGAAATTGCGGCTTATGGAAAAGCGGATAGATTCAAAGTGAATACGGACGAAAATTTTGAACAGGTGGAGGAATATGTGGGCACAACCCTAGAGAGGCCCGTCTTTGAGGCACTGAGACAATGGACAGACGCCTTCTATGAATCCAACAAGGACCTTTTCCCTGAAAGAATCAAGGCCGGAAGGATTCGGGATTGTCACGGGGATCTTCATATGGAGCATGTGTGCCTGATGGAGCGGCTTCAGATTATCGACTGTATCGAGTTCAACGATCGATTCCGCTACAGTGATACGATTGCCGACATCGCCTTCCTTCTTATGGATCTGGATTATCATGGCGGTGGGGACCTCTCAAAATTCCTTTGGGATGTTTATAAGCAAGAAATCCATGAAAAGGATATCGAACCTCTGCTCATGTTCTATAAGGTTTATAGGGCTTTTGTTCGGGGAAAGGTAAACAGCTTCCAATCGAAAGATGAGAGCATTGGAAGAGGTGAAAAGGAGGAGGCCGTTGCTCGGGCTAAAAAGTACTTCGAATTGGCCTTTTCCTATGTCCAGATGACAAAAGGGTGACAACCCTCAGCATGATGGAAAAAGTGAGGGAATCAACACAAACATGCTATACTGAAGAATCTGGGCTCTGAGGACCAGGTTTTGGGCTGCCACTGTGGCGAAGTCGGCTACTCCACAATACTCAAAACAGGACAATAAAACAATATCTTGACCTGATTGGGGTGAGAGACATGGGCGAGCAGTTAAAGAAACGGATGAGAGAACCTTTCGTAGCCTATATGAATCAGGCGTTGGGTGAGGACACGGTCCTCATAGCGTGCGGGTTGCCTGCATCCTACAAGACGGAAACCACCGAGGTCATTGCCAAGCTCAAGGGCTACACCATCCTGCGAACCGATATGATCCGTCTTGAAGTCCTCAAAGATGAAGATATTTTTGATGAAAAAGTGGCATCCAGCATGGACAAGAGAAAGTGGGTCTACGATGAGATGTTTCGCATGGCCGAAGAGCTTGCCGGCAAAGGCAAAAGCATTATTCTGGATGCCACGTTTGTAACCCAGTCCCTCAGGAGACGCGCTGCAGAAGTGGCGGCCAAGCATGGCAAAACACTCGTCATCCAGCAAACCCAATGCCCTCAGGAGGTATCTGTGCGCCGCATTTCAGAGAGGACCAAAGAGAACTATGAATCCAACGCCCTCACCGAGCAGGCCTATCTGAACAACAAGAATAAATTCGAACCCGTGGACTTGGAAGATCTCAAGGACCGTTATCCGACCCTCAATATTGTGCATTTTATGGTGGATACCACCTCGGATTTGGAAGAAGCCTGGCGGGTGATTGACAGACGGACGGTATGATAAGCAAAGTCGCCCTTCTAAAAGAGAGAATTCGGGCTGCAAAAGGGGAGGTTCCCGCAGACCTGGTGCTGAAAGAGGGGAGGGTGGTAAACGTCTTTTCCGGCACGGTCCAGGAACTTGACGTGGCCGTTCATGGCGGGTTTGTCGTGGGGTTGGGAACGGATTATCACGGCAAGGAAGAGGCGGATATTTCTGGGAAATGGGTTGCCCCCGGCCTGATCGACGGGCATCTTCACATAGAGAGCAGCATGCTTCTGCCCTCCAGGCTTGCCCGAGCGCTGATTCCCCATGGAACCACGGCCATTGTGTCGGATCCCCATGAAATAGCCAATGTCATGGGCGTGGCGGGCATACGATTTCTGATCAAAGAAAGTGACGCCATTCCTTTGGACATTTTTTTCATGGCCCCTTCCTGCGTTCCTGCAACCCACCTTGAAACATCAGGTGCCAGAGTGAGCTTGTCCGATCTTGAAGCCCTCAAGCAGGAGCCGCGGGTCCTGGGCCTGGCTGAAATGATGAACTATCCGGGCCTTCTCATGGGAAATTCCGATGTTCTGGAAAAGGTGATTCTCTTCAAGGACAAAGTGATCGACGGTCACGGTCCTTCCCTGAGGGGCCATGACCTTCAGGCCTATATCTCAGCAGGCATTGGCTCAGACCATGAAACCGCTGATCCGGGCGAAGGCCAAGAGAAGCTTGAAAGCGGCATGTTTTTGATGGTCCGGGAGGGCACATCCGCAAGAAATCTCGAGGCGCTTCTGCCCCTGGTTAACGACAGGAATGCCCGAAGGTTTTGTTTTGTCTGTGACGACTTACACCCCCGAGACCTGCTCAGAAGGGGGCACATCGACCATATGATTCGCAGGGCAATCCAGGGGGGCCTTGATCCGGTGACCGCCGTTCAGTTGGGCACGCTCAATCCGGCCGAGTACTTCGGGCTCAAGCACCTGGGGGCTGTAGCCCCGGGCTATCAAGCCGATATGGTGATTCTCAGTGATCTCGAAGATTTTGCTGTGGAGAAAGTGTACAAGCAGGGCCGCGTGGTTTTCGAGCAGGGAAGGCTTCACGGGTTCCCGGCCGATGAGAAGGGATCCATACTCCATGGGCCCTTAAACGTTGAATCCCTGGCCCCGGACAGATTCCGGATCCGCCACCAAGGGGACAGGGCCCGAATCATCCAGACTCTCCCAGGCCAAATCCTGACGGGCATGCTGCTTGAGCCGGTCAAATCCAGGGATGGCTGGGTGTTATCGGATACGGATCGGGATATCCTAAAATTGGCCGTTGTGGAACGGCATCAAGGCAGCGGCCGGATCGGTCTGGGCCTGATCAACGGATTTGGCCTGAAAGAAGGGGCGCTGGCCTCGTCCGTGGCCCATGATTCCCACAATATCATCACGGTCGGTGTCGATGACCGGGCCCTGTGCAGCGCTGTGGAGGGGGTATGCCTTATGGGCGGTGGAATGGTCGTGGTTCGGGAAAACCGGGTCGTGGCAAGAACACCGCTTCCCGTGGCCGGGCTCATTTCTACGGAAACGCTGGAAACTTTGGCCCATCAATTGGATGATCTAAACGCCGCAGCCGCCTCCTTGGGATGCACGGTTTCAGAGCCTTTCATGGTCCTCTCTTTCCTCGCCCTGCCCGTTATTCCAAAACTGAAGCTCACAGACAGGGGTCTGGTGGACGTTCATCGTTTTGCGGTCGTACCCCTTTTCACGGATCATGAGGAAGGTAACATTTCAGCCTTATGAAACCGCTCGATGATCATAGCGTTGGCCATGGGGGTCTCTTAGCAAAAAGGGCGGGTATCGAGGAACAGTCATGCAAAAAGGAATGATTGCCATGCCATTGAGTTCTGTAGGGATTCTTTACAAGTACCATTTTGAGCCGGCAAGGGTAGAGGCGGAAAAGATCGCAAAATGGCTGAAGACCAGAGGTGTCGCCGCTTTTTCGCAAGAAATGGGCCCAAAGGGGGGGATGAATGCCTGCCCGGAGAGCCCGACCGAGATTCCGGAGCATGTGCAGCTCTTCATCGTTCTTGGCGGGGACGGGACCTTGCTCGGCGCCGCACGAAAGGTGGTTCAGTTCGGTGTGCCCATTTTGGGCGTGAATCTGGGCGGTTTGGGCTTTCTTACGGAAATCCCGATTAACAGGCTTTATCCTGCCTTGGAGATGATGCTCCATAACCAGCTCGAAGTGGAAAGCCGGTTGATGCTTGAGACCAAGGTCCTGCGCGGCGGAGAGGAAGTCTGTCGTTTCTCGGTTCTCAACGACGTGGTTATTAATAAAGGCGCCTTGGCCAGGATCATTGATCTCGACGTGTACATCAATGACGAATTTCTGACCACGTTCCGGGCCGATGGGCTCATTGTGGCCACGCCCACGGGATCAACCGCCTACAACCTTTCAGCGGGAGGTCCCATTCTTTATCCCACCATGGAGAGCTTTGTTCTCACGCCCATATGCCCCTTTACCTTAACGAATAGACCGATTATTCTGCCGGGCTCCCATACGGTGTGCATCAAATTGACAAAGGAGAGCGAAGGGGAGCGGGTGAGTCTTACCTTCGACGGCCAGGTGGGATTTGATCTCAAGCACGGGGACGAGGCCTTCATTTACACGTCCAAGGAGAAGATCAAACTCATCAAATCACCCGCTCAGGGTTATTTTGAAATCCTCAGAGAAAAATTGAGTTGGGGGGGAAGCACCTTCAAGGGAAAAAATGGAGACAACGAGACGCCTCTATCGGGTTGACCGGTGGGACATTGCTTATCTGAGGGTGATCATTGAATCCTATGATGGCATGGCCGTTGTGAGAACGGTGGATCCCCATGAAGCGGTTATTGAATTATTGATTGCACCGGGCTGCCAGCACTTCATTTCTCACTTGTTGAATCACTTGGTGAATCAGGAGGCCATCACACTGGTGCCATGCGAAGGGAGGAATAAAGGGTCTTCCCGCAAATGAGTACGCATCGCTTACAGGGCTTTCCATGAATGAAGGATATATAAGGCCATGAAGGGTTTTTTTCGATTCCAAGGCTCACGGCCTTCTTCTGTCGTCAGCGGCTTCCCCCTGTAATCACTCGTACTCATTTGCCGGAAGAGCCGCAATAAAGAGGAGCATAGGATCGCTTGAATCGCCGCTATTACATAGCCACCATGGGCTGCCAGATGAACCAGTATGACTCGGATCATCTAGGCCAAGTCCTTCAAAACTCTGGTTATTTGCCCAGCGAGAACCCGAAAGAGGCCGACCTGATCCTGATCAATACCTGTACGGTGCGGGCCAAGGCGGAACAGAAGGCATACAGCCTCCTAGGTCGTATGGCTGCGTTGAAAAGGAAACGACCTGACACGGTTCTCGCCATGATGGGCTGCATTGCGCAACAGGAAGGCGGGCGATTGCTGGACAGATTTCCCCACTTGGACCTGGTCGTCGGCACCCGCGAAATCAGCAAGATAACGGAGTTCCTGAAAAAGATCGAAGAAAACGGTGAAAGGGTTGTGGCCACGGATCTTCACCAAGGGCCCCTGACCCTGGTGAACCGACCGGGGTACTTCTCGGGCAGGGTCACCGGCTTTGTGTCCATCATGGAAGGGTGCGACAATTTCTGCAGTTACTGCGTGGTTCCCTACGTGAGGGGCAGGGAGGTGAGCCGAGCACCTGAAGAAATCCTTCAAGAGGTCACCTGCCTCGTTGAGCAAGGCGTGAAAGAGGTGACCCTTCTCGGCCAAAATGTGAATTCCTATTATACCTACGGTGAAGACAAGCGCTTTGGTTTCCCCGATTTGCTCCAGACCCTGAACAGGGTTGATGGTCTGAAAAGAATCCGCTTCACCACCTCTCACCCCAAAGATCTTTCCGATGCACTGATTCAGTGCTTTGCAGACCTCGAGCACCTTTGCCCCCACATTCACTTGCCTTTCCAGGCGGGGTCTAATAAAATTCTTGAAGCAATGAGAAGGGGTTACACGCGAGAAAGGTATATGGCGTTGGTGCAGAAACTCAGGGAGGCGCGACCTGATATCGCGGTTACGGGGGATGTGATGGTTGGGTTTCCCGGGGAGTCGGAGCAGGACTTCAAAATGACTCTTGACCTTATTAAGAAAATAGAATTTGATATGCTTTTCTCTTTTAGTTACTCTGACAGAAAAGGGACTGAGGCGGAGAAAATGAAGGACAAGATCTCCGCCCCCATGAAGAGAAGACGACTTACCGACCTGCAGACCATGCAGAGAGACATGACCCTGGAAAAGAACAGAGCCCTCGTGGGGTCGGTCACGGAGGTTCTCGTAGAAGGGGAAAGCAAAAAAGGCGGTCAGCTAACCGGCCGAACAGGAACAAACAAAGTTGTCAATTTCATGGGAAATAACGGGCTAATAGGCCATATAGTTGATGTGACAGTTAAAGAGGCTTATGCCAATTCTCTCTGGGCTGAGCCGACTCCAAAAGAGCCGGCTACCTGACCCACTCGCAGACATGAAAGAAACCGACTACAGCCACGAGTCCATTCTTATCGTGGACGACGATCCCACCGTCACCCGGGTCCTCGAGGATCTTCTCTCCGCTCTCAAATTCAAAACCGGTACGGCCACCAGTGGCCCGCAAGCCCTTGAAAAGCTTAAACAAAAAAAGTTTACCTTCATTTTGGTGGACATGAAAATGCCGGACATGGACGGTTTCGAACTCATCCACCGCACCTCCCAGGACCACCAGGAGCTCAGCATTATCGGCATGACCGGCTATACGGACGAATACCGCTATGTGGACATCATCAATGCGGGTGCCAGCGACTTCATCAAGAAGCCTATCGACTTGGAAGAGCTTAACGCCAAATTCCGCAGAATTATCAACGAACGAAACCTAAGAAAGGAACTGAGCCGCCTTTCCATCACAGATTCTCTCACGGGACTTTTCAACCAGAGGCACTTCTACAAAAGGCTCAAGGAGGAGGTTGTCCGGTCCAGAAGGCAGAAGAGCGCGCTTTCCCTCATCCTCCTTGACTTGGACAATTTCAAAACCTTTAACGACACCCACGGACACCTGGCCGGAGACCAGGCCTTGCGTAATGCGGGTCGTATGATCCAAAAGAGCATCCGACTCGGCGTTGATTCCGGCTATCGCTATGGAGGCGATGAGTTTGCCATCATTCTCATCGATGCGGACCTCACCATTGCCCAAGAGATCGGAAAGCGAATTCAAGATTCCTTTAAGAATGACGGCACTTTGACGGCCAGCATGGGATTCGTGAGATATTCCGAGGACATGAGCATCAAAGATTTTGTGGCACAAGCGGACAAGGAACTCTACAAGGCCAAAGGGGGGTTCAGAAACAGTGCCGGATAGTTTGTTCTGATAATATATATTATGTAAACTAATGCTTCCATGAGGCTCAGAACGCTCTCATCCCCCCTCACTAGCCCTCCCTCCTCCTCACAGGCCGACTCAACTATTCTAAAAGCGTCAACGGCAAGGGTAAGTAACGCTTCACTTGGGTCCCAATTCTTCCTTCAGACTTAAGCCTTACGCCCTGCGCCTCAATCAAGGTCATGGGCTCCTCGAAAGGTTCCGCTTGGATTGGCCGCGGGAGGAGTTTTTAACGCTTCCAAATATTTTGTTGACAAGCCGCGTCGTGCTGTATAGAAAGACGACAATCTTTTGGAGGTCCGTTCTGCATGGGGAGCGTTGTTAAGAAGAGACGAAAGAAAATTCGGAAGCACAAGTACCGAAAGCAAAGGAAAAAGATGCGCCACAAGAACAAGTAGCGCATACCCACAGATATAATAGAAAAGAAGGCAGCCCCCAGTTCAAGGGACTGCCTTCTTCTTTGCCCTAGGAAATGAGGAACGCCTCACTTGCTGTAATCATACCATCCGGCGCCCGTCTTTCGGCCCAGACGATTGGCTCGAATCATGGTCTTGAACAAGTTGGGCGAAACCCACTTTGATTCCTTGTTCAATTCCCGGTAAAAGTATTCCGTTACAAAGTAGGCGATATCGATTCCGGTGAGGTCCATGAGCTCGAAGGGGCCCATGGGATAGTTGAGGCCGTTTTTCACCGCTTTGTCGACGTCTTCTATGCTGGCAATCCCCTCCTCCACGATTTTGATGGCCTCGATGAAATGGGGCGTCATGATTCGGTTGACAATAAAGCCCGGAGAATCCTTTTTCACTTCAACCGTTATTTTTCCCATTTTCTTGGCCAGATCCGTGGCCACGGCAATAGTTTCATCGCTGGTTGCGTAACCTCTTATGATCTCGACAAGTCTCATAATCGGTGCAGGATTGAAAAAATGCATGCCGCATATCTTGTCGGGCCGATTCGTGGCCGCTGCAATCTCCGTGATGGACATAGACGAGGTATTGCTCGTGAGGAGCACTTCAGGGCGGCAAAGGCCGTCCAGTTCTTTAAACACGCTCTTTTTCAATTCCAAATCCTCAATCACCGCCTCCACCACAAAGTCCACATCCTTGAGATCGGCCAGGTTGGTGGTTCCCTTGATCCTGCCCATTGCCGCTTCTTTATCCGCCGCCTGAATTTTCCCTTTCTCAACGCTTTTTGAGAGGAATTTGTCGATGCTTTTCAGGCCCCTTTCCACAAAGGTGTCCTCAATATCCCTCATGACCACATCACAGCCGATTTGTGCTGCCATCTGTGCAATGCCGTTGCCCATGGTTCCAGCGCCGACCACACCTATTTTGCGAATCTCCATAACGCTTTCCTCCTCTTATTTTGGTATTGGCTGCCTAAACAGATTCTACGCGACTGACCTCCGGCACGGTGTCCTTGAGAATTCTTTCGATGCCCATCTTGAGTGTCATCTGAGACATGGGGCATCCGCTACAAGCGCCCGTCAATCTGACCTTCACAACCCCCCCTTCGTCCACATCCACAAGTTCCACGTCCCCGCCGTCCGCCTGCAGAGAAGGCCTCACCTTATTGAGCGCCTCTTGAACTTTTTCTTTTAACATAGACCGTTCCTCCCCTGATAGATTGGCCTAACATAGAGCATTGAGAATCATAAAATCAAGGTTTTATTCGCCTCAAGACTGGTATCACGTCCCAGAAGATAGCCTATCAAACGCCCTATATCTCCTGGGCCTGCACTTTGCGCCTATTGACATGATGGGGGCGTCCAACAAGCTTCGTGGGAATTTGGGTTGCGGGTCTGTAAGACCACGTCCCGGCGGCCCCTAGAGAAGCCAATTTTCGCCATTCCCTCTTTGGGAATTGTGATAGGAATTTCTGGGATACGAGACTAGAAGAAGCGGGACACCCTCTCATCCAGGAAATCGGAAAGCCCGGCTGTTTCTGTGGGAGACCAACCCAGGCTCTTTTGCCAGACGTCATCGCTTTCCATGCATAGATAAAGCCCCAGGTCCCGGTACCACTGCTCCAGTTTTTCTTTCATGAACCCATACATCTCAACCCGGATCGGTTTGAAATAACGCATCTTCCCATCCAAGCCCGCGATGAATTCCCCATCCAACACAGATGTATCCGGGTGGCGTTTCCGAATGATCCTTTTGAGAATGGGCATATACCTGAAGCACCCCAAGCTCAGCCAAATAATCCTTTTGGGATCGACCATTTGATCCATGAGTTCCAGCGTCCTCATATAGCCTTCTTTCCAGTCGGGATGTTGGATCAGAGGGTCGAAATGAAAGCCCAGGGCATAGCCCTCTTCTTGGCACTGTTTTGCGGCGACAAGCCTCTTTCTGAGCCCCGGCGCCCCGTGCTCTTCCCTGGCGCTGATGTGAGGGCTGTTCAAAGACCACGATACAATGATGCGGTCTCTGTTTTTGGCGGAAAGAAGCCCGGCGATATGGTCGGTTTTGGTCTTGAGTTCGAGGACAGCGTTTTTCCGTGCCGCAAAAAAAGACAGGAGCATATCACTCCAGCCCACGAGTGGGTCCAGGGCGAGGCTGTCCGTGAATTCGCCCGTCCCTATCCTGAAGATCTTTTCTGTTTGGCAGTCAAGGAAGCCGCCTATAGCACTGAGCTTTTCCTCCAGGTTGACAAACACCCGCAATGACGGCTGGTTGAAATACGCCTGAAGGATGCAGTAGCTGCAGTCCAGGGGGCAGTTTGTTCCCACGTGGAGGATTTGATATCCGCAACAGATGTAGCCCTTCGTCCCGGGGCACGGCTTGAGAAACTCCCCAGGAAAGTCGATCAGCCGGAGGCTCCCCTTGTCCATGTCCATGACAGGCGGGGCCTGCCGATCACGGCTTTCTGCCTTCCCTTCAGAATGTGATTCATTGATTTTTCCTATAATCTCTTGTGTTAGGGCATGTTTTTCAGCCCCCTGCTCCACGAGGACTCTGCTAATCGAAAAATCCATGTTGACTAATCCTCAGACCACGGATCCCCCATCTTTTGGAGGTCTTCCAGCCCAAAAAGGGCCTTCAACTTCTCTGTAAGTGCCCTTCCGTTCCTAAAGGCAATTTCAAGCCGATAGTGAGGGTCTTCAAAATAAGGGGGATGCTTGATGCTCACCCCCTTCGGCAACCGCAAGCAGGCCACTTTTCGCAGAAAAAGCTTTTCAGCACGGATCAAAAGAGGATAACGCCGGGCCCGCAAAAGCTCAAGAAGCTGTTTGGCCTTCTGAGGCCGGTTTGCCCTTTGGTCTTCCAAGATGAATAGGAAGGCTTCTTCTCCAAAAAGCGCTTCAGCCCTTTTCTTTTCTTTTTCACATATATCAATTGTATAATCAATTAGTTGTAACTGTTGATTCATGTTTAGATTTAAATTTGTAATCCACTGGAGAAGCGCAAGCCGGGTGTCGGGATCCGTGTCCAGCAGCGCCTTCAACGTGCGCAAAGAGAGGCTTTGCGCAGCTAAAGCCGACTTGATAGGATTCTCAAGCCCGTCCAAAGCCAAGTAAACGTCCAGGGTTGGCTCGTGGGACCCCAGCCCCAGAAGGGGCATGACGTTTTCCACAATCTCCTCTTTGGGGAGATGAGAAGCCAGGCGGCGAAGAACCATGCCTATTTCCACATGGTTGAAGTCTCTTGTGGTGAGGTTATCATAGAAATTTAGATGGAGCCGTTCAATGGGGGATAAGTCGGACACGTCCCAGCAGTGCACCTTGTTCCAACAAAGAGACTTGATCGCCATGAGTCGCCGATACCCGGCCACGACTTGCACCCGGCCTTTGTCCTCTCTTGCGACAAAGGGCGGGTTGATAAGACCCACTTTCGCGATGGATCTCTTCAGCGGGTTCAGGTCAAATCCGAAGCTCATGCAACAGGGACCGGGCGTCCAGTCAACTTCAGACAACTCGACCCAGATGAGCCCATATGGTTTTCTTTTCTGGTCATCCATAGAGCTGAGAAAAGCCACTCCAGAGCTGTACTGGGAACGGCCCTCCAATCCTTCGTGCTCGCGGGCCCGATTGTGATCGATTCCGATTGCGAGCAGCGTTCCATTCGGTCGATGAGCAGGGGCACGATTTTCTCATGGAAGAATCTCAGGAACGACCATCCATGCGACGGCCCACCTGCCCTCCTCGTCCTGTTCCAGGCAAACCACACCCCCCTGCTGGAAACGCACCACCAGTTTTGTTTCATCACCGGCGACCAGGAGCGCTGCGAGTTTGGCCAGATGCGGCAAGTGGCCGGCGATCAATAGGTCCTCTTCACCGGTTTGGATCACATCGGCGATAGGCCTCACACTGTCCAAAGGCGAAAGGCCTTCCCTTTCCTGTGGCTTCAGCGCAGGATCCAATCCTCTACTAAGGATCTCAGCCGTGTCTTTTGCCCGGGTTTTCCCGCTGTGAAAAACCCTGCCCACGCTGATCCCGCATTGACGAAGGTGCTGGGTGACCCTCTCCACGTCCTTTTTTCCTGCATCGGATAGGGGCCGATCCGGGTTCTCCTCCTTGGCTACCGGTTTACCGTGCTGGACCAAATAGACCTTCATGCCCTACCCTCCTCGCGCATTGATTCAGAGTGTCGAATGCTTACTTTTACCATGCCATAAAACAGGGTCCCGACATGCCATTCTGCGGTTGCCCATCTTGGAACCGCAGACAAAATATCAGAAAAGGCACTTTGGGCCAAACGATTTAGAATAACTTCGGAATATTATACGTATTTTCTTGACACCCTTCTTTTTGAGTGGCATTTTTTTTGATTTGTGAATCGAAGCGTCCATCGGTCCTTTCGATGGCAAGAACCTGCCTCAATCATTGAAGATTGCCCTGTCTTTTATTTTATATCCAGAATTCAGGGGATATGAAGATAAAAAGGAGTTGATCAGTTCCATGAATCAAAATGCGCCCATAGAATCGGTAATGGTTGTCGGTGCCGGCATCGCCGGGATTCAGGCATCTTTGGACCTGGCGGACTCAGGCTATTTGGTCTACCTGGTGGAGAAAAATTCCGCCATCGGTGGCGTCATGTCCCAACTGGATAAAACGTTCCCCACGAATGATTGCTCCATGTGTATCATTTCGCCCAAATTGGTGGAGTGCGGAAGACATCTGAACATCGATCTCTTTACCATGACGGATATCCTTGAGGTCTCGGGGGAACCGGGAAACTTTAAGGTGAGGCTGCTCGAGCGGCCTCGGTATATCGACATGGCGAAATGTACCGCCTGCGACGAGTGCGCCAAGGTCTGTCCCATTGATGCGCCCAACAACTTTGATGAAGGGCTGCGCGACCGCAAAGCGGCCTATAAACTTTATCCCCAGGCCATGCCCAGCGCCTATGCCATTGACAAGCGAGGGACCGCACCCTGCAAGGCAACCTGCCCTGCCCATGTGAGCGTCCAGGGCTACATTGCCCTCATCAACCAGGGCAAATACCGAGAGGCCTTGGAACTTTTTAAGGAGGCCCACCCTTTTCCAGCCATTTGCGGTCGCGTATGCCATCATCCTTGTGAGAGCATCTGCACCCGGAGCGATCTGGACGAACCGATCGCCATTGAATACCTCCACAGATTTCTGGCCGACCTGGATCTCAAAAGCGAGACGCGCTATGTCCCTGAGGTGGCTGAGCCCCGCAAAGAGAAAGTGGCGATCATTGGCGCAGGGCCCGCCGGTTTGACCGCCGCCTATTATCTGGCAAAAGAGGGCTATCAAGCGACCGTCTTCGAAAAGCTTCCCGTTGTCGGGGGCATGATGGCGGTGGGCATCCCTGAATACCGACTGCCCCGAGACATCATTGAGGCGGAGATACGGGTCATTGAAGACATGGGCGTGACGATTAAAAGGGGCGTCACCTTTGGAGAAGACATCACCCTAGAGGGTCTCAAGAAAGACGGCTTCGAGGCGGTATTTGTCGCCACCGGACTTCATCTCAGCCGAAGTCTGAACGTGGAGGGAGAAGATCTGCCCGGTATTCTCAAGGGCGTGGAATTCTTGAGAGATGTAGCCCTCGGAAATGCGGTCACGGTGGGAAAACGGGTGACCGTGATCGGGGGTGGCAATGTGGCTATCGACGTCGCTTTGACGGCCATGAGAAAAGGGGCTGAGAGCGTCACCCTGGTTTGTCTGGAGAAAAAGGAGGAGATGCCCGCCTGGGACTATGAGGTCGAAGAAGCCCTGGAAGAAGGGGTGACGATTGTAAACAGCTACGGCCCCAGACGTTTTTTGGAAAAAGATGGAAAGGTTTCAGGCACTGAGTTCAAACGATGTACTGCTGTGTTCGACGAAAAAGGCGCTTTCAATCCCCAGTATGATGAGACCGACCTGACCACCATGGACACGGACACGGTCATTGTTGCTATCGGCCAAGCCGGAGATCTTGGCTTCTGTGAAAAGGAGCGCATCCCTGTCACTGGGAGAGGCGGCTTGGAGGCAGACCCCGTTACCCTCCAGACTTCTCTGGAATGGGTCTTCGTGGGTGGTGACGCCCTCTATGGTCCAAAGTCCGTGGTCGAGGCTGTGGCATGCGGTAAAGAAGCGGCCGAAAGCATTAAACGCTTCATCAACGGGTTGGATCTTACGCAAGGACGTGAACAGGATTGGCCCTATGAAAAGCCCGACATCACGGGCCAGATCAAAAGCTCCAGAACGCCGATGCCGAGCATCCCCCCTGAGGAGCGCAAAGGAAACTTCAAGCAAATTGCTCTGGGCTTCACAGAGGAGGAAGCCCGAGCGGAAGCCGAACGCTGCCTGAAATGCGGAATTTGCTCTGAATGTTATCAGTGCGTTTCTGCTTGTCTTGCCGGGGCGGTGGATCATTCCATGAAGCCGAAGGAACGCACGGTTGAAGTGGGCGCAATCATCCTTGCCCCAGGCTTCACGCCTTTTGACCCGACGCAATATGAGACGTACAGGTACGCTACCCATGCCAATGTGCTCAGCAGCATGGAGTTCGAGCGGATCCTGTCGGCTTCGGGCCCATACGAAGGCCATTTGGTGCGGCCGTCGGATCAAAAAGAGCCCAAGAAGATCGCATGGCTCCAGTGCGTCGGATCGAGGGACATCAATCGTTGTGATTACAGCTACTGTTCTGCGGTCTGCTGTATGTACGCCATCAAAGAGGCGGTGATTGCCAAAGAGCATAGCCAGCAACCCCTGGACGCTGCCATCTTTTACATGGACATGCGAACCTATGGTAAGGACTTTGAGAAGTATTACAACCGCGCTGAAGAGGAAAGCGGTGTGCGCTTTATTCGATCACGGATTCATTCCATTGAGCCGGTGGAAAACGACGATCTTTGTATTCGCTATGCCTTGGAATCGGGGGAGATCAAAGAAGAGACATTTGATATGGTCGTTCTTTCTGTAGGACTGGCGCCCATGGAGGGCGTGAAAGAATGGGCCGAGACTATCGGCTTTGACCTCAACGAGCATGAATACGCGCAGACGAGCAGCTTTGAGCCCGTGAGCACGAGCAAAGACGGCGTTTACGTCTGCGGTGTTTTTCAGGCGCCAAAGGACATCCCCCAATCTGTGATGGAGGCCTCAGCGTCTGCGGCCGCCTCCACGGAGGTTCTGGCGAGTGCCAGAGGAACAATGATCCGGACAAAGGAATTGCCTCCGGAGCTTGATTTCTCCGGACAGAAGCCCCGTATCGGTGTCTTTGTGTGCAATTGCGGCATCAACATTGGTGGTATCGCGGATGTTCCCGCAGTCAGGGAATATGCCAAGACATTGCCCTTTGTGGTTCACGTAGAAGATAACCTCTTCACGTGCTCTCAGGACACCCAGGACAAGATGAAGCAAGTCATCAATGAGAAGGAGATCAACCGCGTGGTAGTCGCCTCCTGCTCTCCACGAACCCATGAACCCCTCTTCCAGGAGACCATTCGAGAGGCAGGCCTGAATAAATACCTCTTCGAGATGGCCAACATTCGGGATCAAGACACCTGGGTCCACATGAACGATCCGGAAAAAGCCACTGAAAAAGCGAAAGACCTGGTCCGAATGGCGGTGGCCAAGGCCGCGTTTATTGAACCCCTACAGCAGGTGATGCTTGATGTGCAACACGCCGTCCTCGTGGTTGGCGGCGGTGTGGCGGGCTTGCAGGCGGCGTTGGGCGCGGCCGAACAGGGGTACCAGGCCTATCTTGTTGAAAAGACAGGGGAGTTGGGCGGTGTGGCCCGCAGGCTCCGCACCACGTGGAAAGGGGAAAGTATCGGGACCTATCTCGAAAACCTGATCAAACGGGTTGAGGAGCATCCGAAGGTACAAATCTTCAAGCAAACGGAAGTAAAGAGCACTTCTGGGATCATCGGAAACTTCACCACCACTCTGGTCTCTTCAAACGGAAAAGACAAAGCCACAACGGTTGATCACGGTGTCACTATCCTGGCTACAGGCGGCCGGGAATTGAGACCCACGGAATACCTTTACGGCGAGCATCCCAATGTCCTGACCCACCTAGACCTCGACGAAGCGATCCTTAAGGGTGAGGCACGCATCAAGGATGCAAACACCTCGGTGTTTATTCAGTGTGTCGGCTCCAGAATTCCTGAAAGACCTTACTGCAGCAAGATCTGCTGCACTCACAGCCTGGAAAGCGCCCTCACTCTGAAGCGTCTGAATCCTCAAATGAATGTGTTCATTTTCCATCGGGATATCCGTTCCTACGGCTTTCGCGAAGATCTCTACCGTGAGGCCAGGGAGAAGGGTGTTATTTTTGTTCGGTATGATCTGGAAGGGTTGCCCCAACTTTCCCTGGACGATCAAGGGAAACTCTCCCTCACTGTGACGGATCATATCCTGGGAAGACCGATCCAGCTGTCGCCGGATTTATTGGTCCTTGCAACGGCCATTCTTCCCAATGAAAACAAGGCGTTGTTTGAATTACTGAAAGTCCCTGTGAATAATGAAGGCTTCCTGATTGAAGCCCATATGAAACTTCGGCCTGTGGATTTTTCCTCTGAAGGCATCTTTATGGCCGGCCTGGCCCACTACCCCAAGCCGATTGATGAGAGCATCACACAAGCCAAGGCAGCGGTCTCGAGGGCCATGACCATCCTCTCCAAAGAGGGGATTCTTGTGGGCGGTGTGGTCGCTGACGTCAATCCGGATCGTTGTGCAGCCTGTCTGACCTGTGTCAGGACCTGCCCTTACGACGCGCCCCACATCGGTGAAGAGGGATACGCCAAGATCGATCCTGCCGCCTGCCGAGGATGCGGCGCCTGCGTTGCAGAATGCCCGGGCAAAGCCATTACGCTCAGACATTTTACGGACGAACAGATCATGGCGAAAACCGATGCGCTTTTTCTGGCATCGTCATCATCATGAGAGCACAGGCTTGATGGCTCTTTGAGAAAGATATTTGTGATCTGAGAGAAACTTCAAAGATGTTAGCGACCCAAATACAGGAGTAGACATGGCGGATTTCGAACCTCAAATACTGGCGTATTGCTGTCAATACTGAGCTTACTCAGCCGCGGACCTGGCAGGTTCCATGAGGCTCTCATATCCAACCAACGTGAAAGTCATCCAAGTTCCATGCACCGGACGGGTGGACATCATCCATCTCTTGAAAGCAATTGAAGACGGTGCAGACGGGGTTTACGTGGCCGGGTGTTTAGAGGGAGAGTGCCACTTTCTGACCGGCAATTTGAAAGCGAAAAAAAGAGTTCAATACGTTAAGAAAGTGCTCGAAGAACTCGGCATTGAGCCCGGCCGGGTCGAGATGTTCAATCTTTCCGCAGGAGAGGGACCCCGATTTGCGGAGATTGCCAGAGAGATGGTTGAACGGGTTAAGGCCCTTGGCCCCAGCCCTGTGAAAAAGCAAGAAGCTGCGTGAAGAGGTGAAACATGATAGTGGCGGATCGAAAACCCCTTGAAGAGATTTTAGAGATGATCAAAGGCTGCAACAAGGTCTTGATCTTGGGATGTAAGGGATGTGTCACGGTGTGTAACGTCGGTGGCACAAAGGAGGTCGGTATCCTCGCCTCTATTTTGAAAATCGCTCGAAAAAAAGAAGGCCGCTCTTTGCAAGTGGACGAGAAGTCCATTGAAAGACAATGTGATCCTGAATACATTGAGCAAGTCAAAGACATTGTAGATCAGTACGATGCCGTTATTTCCATGGCCTGCGGCGTAGGCCCGCAGTTCTTGAGCGAAGCCTATCCGAAACAGCGCTTCTTTCCAGCGGTGAATACCACCTTTTTTGGAGGAGCAACGCAACATGGTGTCTGGGCCGAAAGATGCGCTGGCTGTGGAAGCTGTGTGATTCACTATTTCGACGGCATGTGTCCCATTGCACGCTGTTCCAAAAGCCTTCTCCACGGTCCATGTGGGGGGTCGGCAAACGGCAAGTGCGAAATTTCCAAAGAAGTGGACTGCATCTGGGACAAGATCGTGCGTAAAAAGATGGAAGAGGGTCGGCTGGATGATTTGGTACAGCCGAAGCCTGCAAAAGATTGGCGCAGTGCTCGAGACGGAGGTCCTCGTAAGAGCGTGAGGGAGGAATTGGTGCAATGAACGACGATCTCAAATCGGGAAGCAACCTCGAGAAGGTCTTGAAAGCAGGACATTTTGCCTTTACCGGCGAATGCGGCCCTCCGAAAGGGGCCAATGTTGAGCATCTCAAGGAGAAAGTGGCCCACCTGAAAGGCAAGGTGGATGCGGTCAATATCACAGACAACCAGACAGCCGTGGTGAGGATGTCCAGCTGGGCAGCTTGCACCATACTGCTTCAAGAGCAAGTGGAGCCCAATTTTCAAATGGTCTGCCGCGACAGAAATCGCCTGGCTATTCAAAGTGACATTTTAGGCGTCTGCGCCATGGGCGTACGCAATATGCTCTGCCTTTCGGGAGACCATCAGAGCTTTGGAAATCACCCTCAGGCCAAGAACGTTTACGACATAGACTCGATGCAGCTCATAGCCCTTGTGAAGAAGATGCGGGATGAAGGGAAATTCATGAATGATGAGGACATCGATGTTCCCCCCAAACTGTTCATCGGTGCTGCTTCAAACCCCTTTGCCGAGCCCTTTGATTTCAGGGTTCACCGCCTCGCCATGAAAATCGCTGCCGGAGCGGAATTTATCCAGACCCAGTGCATTTACAACATGGACCGATTCAGGGAGTTCATGAAAAAAACGGTCGACATGGGCCTTCATGAAAAATGCTATATTTTGGCCGGTGTGACGCCCATGAAGAGCGTCGGTATGGCCCAGTACATGGCCAAGTCCGTCCCGGGCATGGATGTTCCGGATTCTCTGATCAAACGGCTTCGGGAGGCCGGCAAAGGAAAGGTGGCTGAAGAGGGCATCAAGTTCGCTGTGGAGCAAATCGAGGAGTTCAAACAGATGGAAGGCGTTGCCGGCGTTCATCTCATGGCCATCGAATGGGAGCACAGAGTCCCCGAAATCGCTGAAAGAGCAGGTGTTCTCCCCAGACCAAAAGTCTAGCGAAGCTTCGCCTCAAACCGACGAGACTTTTGCTAGGGATGCCCATTCCCCTCAAGGCGATATCTATAGCGTTCTGGGGAGGCGGACTGCTCTTTGAGGCTTTGAGAGATCTTTGACTTCGTCGGAACGATGAATTCTGCTAGGGCTTTCGTGGAGCAAACCCTCAAAGATCAGCCCGCTGTAATGTCCGGTAAGATTCTTTTGAGATATCGCCTTTCGGGGAACAGCCATCCCAGCTCCGCCAAAAACCTGACACTAACCCGCCTGAGGCGGGTAAACGTTAAGCTCTTGAGCTATGAAGAGAGCTAGTAAGCGCTAAAAGGTTCTGAAAACTCTCTCACCATGTGGTAAAATGCTTCGAGTTCTGGTCGGAGACCTTATTTGTCGATCATTATATCCTACCATATTAGTATTGATTACAGTCACCCATTATGATATTGACCACGCGCCATGGGGAATCCTTTGACACTCAAAAAGACCTTACAGCCCCGGAGCGGCATATCCTCCAGAAGCTGTTTTTTTGGAAATCCATGGCTGTCAGTGTTGAGCAGTTCAGAGAAAAGAAGGCGGATGCCCTTCGAAAGGGATGGAACAATTCAGGTCCCGTTTCCGAAAGCCCGGCTATGACAAAGATTACCCGGGATCTGGAAGAAAAAGTGCTTCTCCGCCTAAGTCATGAGAAAACCACTTAAGCGCCATCGGGATGCCCTCCCCTTCTTGGGGCGGGGGGTTCCCCGCATGACGAGAACGATTCCCGGCTCAGACGAGGTTAAGGCCCTTTGGAACGCATTCCACCAGAAAAAAAGCCTTTGGGGACCGAAAGCCCGCCACCCATCCGTCGAGGCAAGCAGGCTGAGATCCCCCTCAACGCCGCTATAGTGGGCGGTGGAAAAGCCTGTTATGATCTTCTTCAACTTTTGGATCGAGATCGCCTCTCCAGGCTGAAGATGAAGATCCTGGGCGTTTCAGACGTCGATCCCGACGCCCCCGGGCTTCGCTATGCCAAAAGGTCGGGCCTCCTTGCAACAACCCGCATGGAGGAACTGTTCGGCCTCGAAGGACTCAACCTGGTCATTGAACTGACCGGATCACCCAAGGTGCGGGATGAAATCTACCGGCAGAAACCGGCTGACGTTTCGGTCATCGACCACAGGGCGATTCGGTTGATCTGGGACCTCATCCAGATAGAAATGGAGAGGACCGCTCTTGAGAGGGATCGCCATTTTTACGAAGAACAGAGCAGAAAACAAACTCAGGTGATCCTGGATTCCCTGCCCTATCGCATCATGGTGGTCGGGTTGGACATGAAAATCGAGAGGGTCAATCAGACCTTTCTCAAGGAACACGACCTCACCGATGAAAAGGTCATCGGAAAGCCATGCCACCAGATTCGATACGGTCTGGACCGGCCGTGTGCGGAAATGGGCCGGGAATGTTTCCTGAGCAATCGCCTGGAGGAGATCACCAAGAGCGGTTTGATAAGCACCTACCAGGAATACACGGATGACAAGGGGGAGACCCGTTTCGACGTAGTCACCATTGCACCCATCTTTGATGAGAATGGAGGGATTGCACAAATTCTTGAGGCATCCAGAGATGTGACCGAGAGGATTCGGCTCCAACAGGAGGCTCAGAAATCCAGCACCTTTTTGGAAAAGGTGATTCAGAGCACGGTGGATGGCATCGTCGTGGTGGATACCAAAGGCAACGTGCTCATTTTCAATGAGGGCATGGAACAACTCACCGGCTACTCCGCCGGCGAAATCATCAACAGGGGTCACCTGAGCAGCTTCTATGACATTGAGGTGGCCAAAGAAAACATGATAAAAATGCGAAGCGACCAGCATGGCCCGCCTGGAAAATTGAATCCTACCACCATGACCATCACCACCAGAGGTGGGGAAAAGATACCGGTTACCCTTTCCGCCTCCATTATCACCATCGATGACAAAGAGATCGGCAGTGTCGGCGTATTCACAGACATGAGAGAGATCCTCAAAATGCGAAAAGAACTTGAAGACGCCAATATCCAACTGATCCAATCCCAAAAGATCGCCTCCATCGGTCGGATGGCAGCCGGCGTGGCCCATGAAATCAACAACCCTTTATCGGCTATTCTCCTCTATGCAGAAATGCTAAAGGGAAACTTGAAAGACAATTCGGATTACGCCAAAGATCTTCAAGAAATCATTGATCAAACCCTGCGATGCAAGAAAATCGTTTCAGACTTGCTCGAGTTCAGCCGAAAATCTGCCGGCAAGACGGCCTCTTTCAGTCTCGAGAATCTGCTCAACAAGTGTCTGGAACTCCTTGTACACAAAACCTACTTTCAGGACATTGAGGTTACAACGGATATTGCCGAGGGCATGCCGAACATGATCGGTGATATGAGCCAGTTGCAGCAGGTCTTCACCAACCTCTTCATCAACGCTGCAGACGCCATGGAGGGCAGAGGAAAGCTGACCATTGAAGCGCGTTTTGATGAAGATCGATCCCTGTTCGCCATCAAGGTTTCCGATACTGGGCCCGGAATTCCGGAAAACCTCAGGGATAAGGTCTTCGACATCTTCTTCACCACGAAGCCGGTTGGAAAAGGAACGGGCCTGGGTCTAAGCATCTCGCAGAATATCATTAAAATACACGGCGGAAATTTGTGCATCGAGTGCCCGCCAGAAGGGGGTACCACATTCATTATCGAGCTGCCGCGTGAACCTGTCGGCGATGCAGCCGGGGAATCGGTTTTTATAGGTGAAGAGCCTGTCTTTCTTGGAATGGATGAGCCATGACAGAAATAACTGCTGTTTTGGTCGTTGACGATGAGAGGCCGATCAGGGACGGATGCCACCGGGTTTTAACCGCTCAAGGCTTTCAAGTTCTCACGGCTGAAAACGGCCGGATCGCCTTAGATGTGCTTTCAAGAGAATCGGTGGATCTCTTGCTTCTGGATTTGAAGATGCCTGTGATGAGTGGGGAAGAAGTCTTGGAAGCCGTGCGCGCCCAGTATCCGGACATACCGGTGATCATTATCACGGGTCACGGAACCGTGGACACAGCGGTGGACTGCATGAAGAAGGGCGCCTATGATTTCATTACCAAGCCCTTTCAAGTAGACCAATTCATGATCACCGTGCGCCGGGCTGTTGAGAAGCGGAAGCTTGAAGCCATGGCCCAACGCTTTGAACAAGAAAGAGCGCGAAACCTCTATGACCTCGGTCTTGAAAAGAGTCGCCTCAAGACCATTATCAACTGCATGGGTAACGGCGTTCTCGTGACCAATCGAAACCTGGAGGTGGTTCTTCACAATCCTGCCCTGATGCGGCTTTTGGAGGTTCCCGGCAGCCTCGAGAACCCTTTTCCCCTTTCACAAATCATCAAGGACGAATCACTTACGGACACGTTGAAGCAAATCCTAGCGGCCGAATCCAAAGAACATGAAGCGGCCCTGCAGGAAATCCAGGCCGGGAACAACGCGTTCAGGGCGATTTCGGCGCCAGTTGTTGGACCCGAAAGGATCGTTGTTGGAGCTGTGACCGTCCTTGAGAACATAACCGCATTCAAACAACTCGACCAGATGAAGTCGGATTTTGTCCATATGGTGGCCCATGAACTCCGAAGCCCCCTCGTCTCTATTCGACAGATGAACCATGTCTTGCTCGAGGGCATGGCCGGACCTCTCGGAGAGAAACAGCAGGATTTTGTAGGACGAGGGTCCAAGAAAATCGATGGTCTCCTGGATCTGATTAATGATCTCCTGGATGTGGCAAAGATAGAAGCCGGTCAGTTCACCCAACATCAAGTGCCTACGGATCTGGGTCAGATTATCGAAGAGTGCATTGCTCTTCTTAAACCGCGAGCCCAAGAACAGGGTATCGCCCTATCCTTTGTCTCCCAAGACCTGAAGCCGGCCAAAGCTGACCCCAAGAGCATGGAAGAGATCTTTAACAATCTCATCAGCAATGCCATCAGTTACTCTCCCGGCGGTGGCAAGATCCGTGTTACAGCAAAAGGGCTTGGCGAGTACGTTGAGATCAAAGTGGAGGACACAGGGGTCGGCATTCCCCCTGAGGAATTACCGAAGATTTTTGACAAATTCTACCGGGTGAAGCACCCCAAGACCCGTCAGGTGATTGGAACCGGGCTGGGTCTTGCGATTGTCAAAGGCGCTGTCGAAGCCCATCACGGTTCCATTGATGTGGAAAGCGTCTTGGACAAAGGAACCACCTTCAGAATCCTTTTGCCCGTCATCAAGGAATCTGCACCGTAAGGTGTTGCACTGTGAACACAGCTGGTGCAAAACTTTCAGGGGCTTTTGCGCAAAATGGGGTGTTGGAGACATGGCATAACGGCACAAAGGGCAGAGAAAACAAATTCGAAATTCGAATATCGAAACCCGAATGTTAGCGCCTTTAAGCGCTTACCTCATACCACGGCCTATGGCCATTACTCAGAGGGATAACGGCATTCTTCCGATTCATGACTGAGCAACCCGCAATCCTATTGGTGGACGATGAAGCGCGCTTCAGGGAGACCTCTCGCCGCTTGCTGACCAGAGTGCGCTATGAGGTGATCCTCGCTGAAAATGGTCAGGTGGCTTTGGACCTTTTGTCAAGGAACTCCGTGGACGTCATTCTTCTTGATTTGAAGATGCCTGTGATGGGGGGAGAAGAGTTCCTCAAGACCATGCGCCCCTTGTATCCGCATATTCCCGTCATCATTGTGACAGGGCACGGCTCTATGGATATTGCGGTGGAGTGCATGACGCGAGGGGCCTATTACTTCATTTCGAAACCGGTCGATCCAGATTTGCTTGTACTGACCATTGAAAGGGCGCTGGAGAAAAAACGGCTGGAAGAACAGGCGAAACGACTCCAGGAGGAAACCGTCCGAAATCTGCTGGAACTCAACACAGAAAAGAAAAAACTGGAGACCATTATCCATTGTTTGGCCAACGGGGTGATGGTGACGAACAAGAACCTGGAAGTCATCCTTCACAACCCAGCCCTCCTGCGGTTGCTGCACCTATCCGAGGAGATCGAAAACCCAGTGCATGTGTCTAAGATCATCACGGACAATGCTCTCCTTGAGACCCTGCAGCAAATTCAACGAGGAGAAACCGCCGAACAGGAACTCATTTCCCAAGAGATTCACGTGGACAACAGGGTGCTCAGGGCCATCTCGGCTCCTGCCCTGGGACCGGACCGGAACGTCTTTTGGGCTATAGCCGGAGCCGTCACCGTGTTGGAGGATATCACCCCCTTCAAAGAGCTGGACCGGATAAAATCCGATTTTGTGAACATGGTGGCCCATGAACTCCGCAGCCCCCTTGTAGCGATCCGGCAGTTAAACAGCGTTCTTGCGGAAGGACTGGCGGGTCCGCTTCAGCAAAAGCAGCAGGAATTCGTGGAAAAGGGCATGAAAAAAATTGATTCCCTTCTTGAACTCATCCATGATCTCCTGGATGTGGCCAAACTTGAAGAGGGCAAACTGCTGCAGCGACCGGTGCCGGTCGATCTCGGCGCGATGATCCAGGAGATAGTCACCTTGATGGAACCCAGAGCGAAAAAGCAGGGGATCACCCTCTCTTTTTCCTGTGAAAACCTTCGCCCCGTCGTGGCTGACCCAAGAAATATGGAGGAGATCCTCAGCAACCTCATCAGCAACGCCATTAATTATTCTCCGGACGGCGGCGATGTGACGGTCACGGCGAAGGGCCTTGGTGAATTCGTGGAGATCCGGGTTTCTGACACGGGGGTCGGCATTGCCCCTGAGGAACTGCCCAAGATCTTTGAAAGGTTTTACCGGGTCAAACATCCCAAAACCCGCCATGTCACAGGAACGGGACTCGGGCTGTCCCTCGTCAAAGGGATCGTAGAGGCCCATCATGGCACTGTGGACGTGGAGAGTGTGCCCGACAGGGGCACCAAGGTTACAATCCGCTTACCCGCGCCCAAAGATGCACTCTAGCTGTCTGTCTCTGTTTCTGAGCGTGTGTTTCTCTTCTTTTAAAGAGATATATGGTTGCCAAAAGGAAGGTCGTAAGGGTAAAGTCCGAAGCCACCTAATGTGAGGTCTCGCAAATTCTATGCGTATTCGATCTATCACCTTTTTTGGTGACTTTGACACGGCTTTTTCACTGGAATGATGGAAGGGTGGAATAAAGGAATGTTGGGACAAAAAGCGGGAAAGGACTCGATGTTTATGAAAAGTGGCCCTCATAGCGCTGAACCCATTATTCCAACATTCCAGCATTCCATTATTCCAATTGTGAGCGAAGCGAACCGAGTTCTTTTTCCTTTTTCTGGAGGTCAGTGAGATGCCGTTACGGGAGAGAATCAAGTCTGGCAAGTTTGTTGTCCTTGGAGAGTTCGAGCCGCCAAAGGGGTCTGATTTCTCGGCCCTTCTAAAGAATGCCAATCTTTGCAGGGGTCGAGTGCATGCCATTGTGGTCCCTGAAATGTCCAACGCCGTGCTGAGAGCCAGTTCCCTGGGAGGCTGTGCCTTCTTCGAAAAGGACGGCATCGAGACCGTGCTCCAATTGTGCTGTCGGGACAGAAACCGCTTGGCCCTTCAAGCGGATATCTTGGCGGCGGCCGCGCTGGGCATCCGAAACATCATGGCTGTTGCCGGCGAGGATATACGATTTGGGGACCATCCTCAGGCGAGAGCGGTCAATGATCTGGATCTCATGGGACTGCTGGAGACCCTTCACAAACTCCAAAACGGCAAGGACTTGGCAGGAATTGAGTTGAGAGGCACACCCCCCCAGTTCTGCGTGGGTTCCACCATTGATACGGGCGCTCCCGGGGGACTGCTGACCATTGAACTCGAGAACCTGAAAAAGAAATTGGATTTGGGTGTGGAATTTGTGATTACGAATCCCATATTCGACACCCGCCGCTTTCAGGATTTTGTCAAACGGGTGGATACGGACACTCTGGCCGTCATCCCCACCGTTTTACTTCTCAAATCCGCAGGTATGGCCCGCTATATTGACCGCAATATCAAAGGCGTTTCTATCCCCCCTGACATGATCAGGGGCATTCAAAAGGCGCCCGACAAACCCAAAGCGTGCATCAGCATCGCTGCAGAGATCATCAGCCGGATCAAGGAGATGGGCATGGCAGGTGTGCTCATCTCCACTGTGGGGTGGGAGGATAAGCTCCCACAAATCCTGGATGAGGTGAAACTCTAACCATACCCCTTCCCTTGCTCTCTTCACCTTCAAGGGGTGAAGAACGGGTGGGGGTGGAAAGGACACGAGAGCATGACAGACACATTGCACAACCGACCCTCCGGTTCGGTGATGGTCGTTGGTGCCGGCATAGCAGGCATGCAGGCGGCGCTGGACCTTGCCGATTCCGGCTACTTTGTCCATTTGGTGGAGAAGTCATCCGCCATCGGCGGCGTAATGAGCGAACTGGACAAAACCTTTCCCACCAATGACTGTGCCATGTGAATTCTTTCTCCCAAACTGGTCGAGGTCGGCCGGCATCTCAATATTAACCTGATTACTTGCGCTGAACTGGAGACGGTTGAAGGCACTGAAGGGCACTTCAAAGTCCGCGTGAGCAAATCGCCCCGTTATATCGACATGGCCAAATGCACCGCATGTGGTGACTGCAGCACCGTATGCCCTGTCACGCTCCCCAATGAATATGACCAGGCCCTAACCACCAGAAAGGCCACGTACAAGAAATACGCCCAGGCCATACCGGGCGCTTTTGCCATCCAGAAGGCGGACAAGGCCCCCTGTCGGTTGGCTTGCCCAGCCGGCCTCAATGTACAGGGCTATGTTCAGATGGTAGGCCAAGGAAAGTATGAAGAGGCCCTGAAAATCATCATGGAGGATCTCCCCCTTCCTGGCGTGCTCGGAAGGATTTGTCCGCATGGCTGTGAGGATGCCTGCCGCCGCTGCGAAGTGGACGAACCGGTGGCCATCCGGGATCTCAAGCGGCTGGCAGCAGACCGGTGTGACCCCCGAAGTATCCATATAGACTGCCTCTCGCCCAGAGAGGAAAAGGTGGCTATCATCGGATCAGGCCCTGCCGGGCTTTCCGCGGCATATCACCTGGCGCGAAAAGGCGTGCTTTCCACGATTTTTGAAGCCCTCCCTGAACCGGGCGGTATGCTCCGGGTAGGCATCCCGGGACATCGCCTCCCAAGACACATCTTGGATCAGGAAATCGAGATCATCACCAACCTGGGGGTTGAAATCAAGACCAACACACCTCTCGGCCCGGAGCTCACCGTGGATGATCTCTTTGAAAAGGGCTATAGGGCGGTGTATTTGGCTCTCGGTGCCCATAACGGGATCGAGCTGGGAATCCCGGGCGAAAAGGCTCAAGGTGTGCGCCAAGGAGTGGACTTCTTGCGGGAATTGAACCTGAAAGGGAAGCCATGGGTGGGAAAACGCATGGCCATCATCGGCGGCGGCAATGTGGCCATTGACGTGGCACGCTCGGCGGTCCGCCTGGGAGCCGAAGAAGTCCACATTATCTATCGACGGACACGTGCAGAGATGCCGGCATGGGAAGAGGAAATCCAGGCTGCGGAAACAGAGGGGGTCCGAATCACCTATCTTTCTGCACCCCAAGAGGTGATTACTGGGGACGGCAAGGTTGTTGGGCTCCGTTGTATCCGCATGGAGCTTGGGGAACCGGATTCCTCAGGTCGAAGAAGGCCCATCCCTGTCCCTGGGAGCGAGTACGAGATCGAGATTGACCAACTCATTCCTGCCATCGGACAGAGGCCGGACCTTTCCGCCCTTGAAAATATTCCCGGGTTGGGCCTTTCTCGCTGGGGGACGGTAGAAGTGGATCCCGTCACATATGCCACAGGCCGTGACGGTGTTTTCGCGGGTGGAGATCTCCAGACCGGTCCCTGGGTGGCTATCGGGGCCATTGCAGCGGGCCGGGAAGCAGCAGAAACGGTGGTCAGGTACTTGGATGGCCGAGACATGGCTGAAGGGCGGGAACCTGTGAGCACCGAGAACCCCCTTTATCGGCCCATACCGCCAGGCGAGCCTCAAAGAGGAAGGGGCGCCATGCCGGTTCTTTCTGTGGAGGAGCGACAGGGCAACTTCAAGGAAGTGGAACTGGGCTATGATGAGAACGCAGGCCAGGAAGAGGCCCACCGATGCTTGAACTGCGGATATTGCTGCGAGTGTTACCAGTGTGTGGCGGCCTGCGGCCCGGGAGCGGTTACCCTTGAAACGCACAGGCAGCGCCCCGAGATTCTCGAACTGGAGGTGGGCTCGGTTATTCTGGCTCCCGGGTTTCAGCCCTTTGATCCATCACAATACGAGACCTATCACTATGCCAGTCATGCCAATGTGCTGACCTCCATGGAGTTCGAGAGGATTCTTTCCGCATCAGGCCCTACCATGGGTCATATGGTGCGGCCGTCGGATCACAAAGAGCCCAAGAAGATCGCATGGCTCCAATGCGTCGGCTCACGGGACATCAACAGGTGTGACCATGGCTATTGCTCCTCCGTGTGTTGCATGTACGCCGTCAAGGAGGCTGTCATAGCCAAAGAGCATGCCGGTGCGGATTTGGATTGCGCCGTTTTCTTTATGGATATGAGAACTTATGGAAAGGACTTTGAACGATATTACAACTCAGCGCGGGAGAAATATGGGATTCGCTTTATCCGCTCCAGGGTCCACACCATTGATCCCATGGAGGAGGGTGATGGCCTTGTCCTAAGGTACGCCACAGAGACGGGGGAATTCCTGGAAGAGCCTTTTGATATGGTGGTACTCTCAGTGGGTATGGAAACGCCTCCTGATGTGATCGACCTTGCGCACCGCGTGGACATCAACCTCTCAGAGGGAGATTTCTGCTCAAGCGATGCCTTTCATCCTGTGAACACGTCAAGACCCGGCATCTATGTCTGTGGGGCCTTTCAAGGCCCGAAGGATATACCCCAGTCGGTCATGGAAGCGAGCGCCGCTGCATGCGCGGCCGGCGCTGCCCTTTGGGAGGCCAGGGGAAGTGAGGCCAGGACAAAAGAAATCCCTGATGAGACGGATGTGTCGGATCAGGAGCCGAGGATAGGGGTATTCGTCTGCAACTGTGGCAGCAACATCGCCGGGGTCGTGGATGTCCCCGCTGTGGCAGAATACGCCTCCACCCTGCCCCGCGTCGTGCATGTAGAGCAGAACCTCTTCACCTGCGCCCAAGACACGCAAGACCGGATGAAAGCCGTGATCCAGGAGCACGCTCTGAACCGGGTGGTGGTGGCTGCTTGTTCGCCCAGGACCCATGAGCCCCTGTTTCAAGAGACCCTCCAAGCCTGTGGGCTCAACAAGTACCTTTTCGAGATGGCCAATATCAGGAACCAGGACTCTTGGGTACACGGCAACGATCCTGCTCTGGCAACGGATAAGGCCAAAGACCTGGTGCGAATGGCGGTAGCCAGGTCCGCGCTTTTGAGGCCGTTGACGGCAAAGAAGATTGGTATCAACAAACGCGCCCTGGTGATCGGCGGCGGCATATCAGGCATGACTGCGGCTCTGGGCCTCGCGGATCAGGGATTCGAGGTCGTGCTGGTCGAGAAGGAGCCCAACCTGGGAGGACTGGGTCAAGATCTGACGCAAACCATTGAGGGAGAGCGCATTTCCGGACTGTTGCTCGAACTGGTCGAAAGGGTGAACCGTCACGAAAGAGTCCAGGTTTTGACCGAATCACTCATCGTGGGGTTCAGCGGCTTCAAAGGAAACTTTACCACCGAAGTCCTGGTAGGCCCGGGGATGTACGAAAGGAAGATTGACCACGGCGCAGTGGTGGTGGCGACCGGTGCCACCGAATACCTCCCCCAGGAGTTCCTCTATGGAGAGGACGATAGGGTCTTGACCCAGATCGAACTGGGCAAACGCTTGGAGGAAAAGGGCGCTGACGAACTCCGGGACGTGGTCATGATCCAGTGTGTGGGATCTCGAAACGAAGAATATCCCAACTGCTCCCGCATCTGCTGTCAGAGCGCGGTCAAGAATGCACTCCACATTAAGGAACTGAATCCCGAAACAGAGGTCTATATCCTCTATCGGGATATGCGGACTTACGGGCAACTTGAGTCCTACTACAGGGCGGCCAGAGAACAAGGGGTTCGTTTCCTCAGGTTCGAGCCGGATGAGCTGCCGCAGGTCACAGCGGCCGAAGAAGGCCTTGTGATCGTTTTCAAAGACCAGGTCCTTCAAAGGGATTTAAAGCTCCGTGCCGATCTTCTGGCATTGAGTGCCGGTGTGCGGGCGGCCGACACGGCGGAACTGGCCTCTATACTCAAGCTGGCGCAGAGTCAGGACGGCTTCTTTATGGAGGCCCACGTCAAATTGCGACCCGTGGACATGGTCACTGAAGGCATCTATCTCTGTGGCACAGCCCACGGTCCCAAACTGATTTCAGAATCTATTGCTCAGGCAATGGCTGCTGCCTCCCGGGCCGCAACCTTTCTCTCCCAGTCCGAGATTACCTTGTCTGTGGTCACGGCAAAGGTCGACCAGGAGAGGTGCGCCTCCTGCCTGATATGCGTACGGGTCTGCCCTTACGGTGTGCCTCAAATCAATAAGGAAGGTGTAAGCGAGATCGATGAAGCCCTTTGTCGCGGCTGTGGGGTTTGCGCAGCCGAGTGTCCGGCTAAAGCGATCGAGCTTAATTGGTACGAGGATGACCAAGTTTTGAGCAAGGTGGACGCCTTGCTGGAAGGAGTCCTGTAGTGGAGAATTTCCACCCCATCATCATTGCTTTCTGTTGCGAGTTCTGAGGGTATAGCGCTGCGGACCTGGCAGGTTCCATGCGTCTTCAATATCCCACCAATATCAAAATCATCTGCCTTCCTTGCACGGGCAAGGTTGACCTCATCCATATCATGAGGGCCTTTGAAAAGGGCGCTGACGGGGTGTATGTGGCCGGCTGTCTGGAGGGCACTTGCCAGTTCAACACGGGGAACATGAGGGCCCGAAAACGGGTGGAACAGGCCCAAAAGATCCTGGAGAAAATCGGAATCGGCGGAGAGAGGGTTCAAATGTATCATCTCTCTTCGAGTGAGGCGCCCCGATTCGTCCAGATTGCTGAAGAGATGACGGAAAAGATTATGGCCTTGGGACCCAACCCCATCAAAATCGCAGGGAAAAAGAAAGCAGCATAGACGGACTCTCCCCTTTTCTCCCCCTCAAAGGGAAAGGAAAGGCCGGGGGGTGGTGAGGAGGTTTTGGCATATGATTGTGGCGAAACAAAAGGACATCGAGGAAATTATTGAAGAGGTTAAGGATTACAACAAAATACTGATTGCGGGCTGCAATGAATGCGTCACTGTCTGCGAAGCCGGTGGCAAGAAAGAAGTGGCTGTGCTCGCATCGGCCTTGCGCATGTATTTCATGAACCAGGGAAAGGATGTGAAAATCGACGAGGTCACACTGGAACGGCAGTGTGACCACGAATACCTGGAAGAGATCCGAAAAATGATCGACCAATATGACGTGGTCCTCTCTCTTGCGTGCGGCGTGGGGGTTCAGTTTCTTGCTGAGAAGTACATCAGCACCCCCATCGTGCCGGGGGTGGACACCTGCTTTATGGGAGTGACTGAAGAACGGGGCGTGTGGAGCGAGCGCTGTCAGGCCTGTGGACAGTGTATCCTGGCCAGGACAGCCGGGATCTGCCCCGTGTCACGTTGTGCAAAAAGGCTTTTCAACGGCCCTTGCGGCGGTTCAACCAAAGGGAAATGTGAAATAGACAAAGAGCTTGATTGCGCATGGCAGCTCATCATCGATCGGCTCAAAGAGCTTGGAAGACTGGATGACTATGAACAACTGACGCCCATCAAGGACTGGTCCACGGAACGGGCTGGTGGGCCCAGGAAGGTGGTCAGGGAGGATGTTAGACAATGACAGAGACGAAGACCCCAAGCAAGCTGGAAAAGATACTGAGATCAGGGCATCTCGCCGTCACATCAGAGTGCGGACCTCCCAGGGGCACTGATCCCAAGGCGATTACCAAAAAGGCGAAAATGATCAAGGACCACGTGGATGCCATCAATATTACAGACAACCAAACCTCTGTGACGCGCCTTTGTAGCCTCGCCTCTTGTATCCATATCAAATTGATGGGCCTCGAACCCGTCATTCAGATGGTCACCCGAGATCGAAACAGAACAGCGATTCAGAGCGACATCCTCGGGGCCGCGTCCTTCGATATCTTCAATATACTCTGCCTTTCAGGAGACCATCAGGCTTTTGGAGACAACCCCAAAGGGCAAAATGTTTTTGATCTCGACTCCATGCAACTCATTCAGACCGTACGGCACATGCGGGATGAGGGAAAGTTCTTGGGTGGCGATGAGATAAACCGACCGCCCCGCATGTTTGTCGGTGCAGCTGCCAATCCCTTTGCAGACCCTTTTGAAATAAGGGTTCCCAGGCTGGCCAAGAAGATCGCAGCCGGGGTCGAGTTCATCCAGACCCAGTGTATCTACAATGTGGAGAAATTCGAACTCTGGATGAAGTTGGCCAGGGAAAGGGGGCTCCATGAAAAAGTCTTCATCTTGGCCGGCGTGACCCCTTTCAAGTCTGCCGGCATGGCCAAATATATGAAGAACAGGGTTCCCGGTATGGATGTGCCTGAGGACGTGGTTAAAAGGATGAGCGGTGTCCCCAAAGAAAAACAACCTGAGGAAGGCCTCAAGATCTGCATTGAAACAATCCAGCGCCTCAAAGAGGTGGAAGGCGTTAAG
>Ga0180437_10002112_pt1 | contig 32555 bp, 17 predicted proteins | sample SS_ome_4_FD_132410 | JGI IMG/M metagenome (GOLD analysis project Ga0180437, IMG submission 132410) | Hypersaline lake sediment archaeal communities from the Salton Sea, California, USA - SS_3_D_1 metaG | ecosystem: Environmental > Aquatic > Non-marine Saline and Alkaline > Hypersaline >... | reverse complement strand
GAAGGCGGGCCTGGCCGAGCTGCGCCACACGATCGGCTACAACATCGAGAACCAATGGCCGTGGATCGACGGCCGGCAGAGCTGGACGAAGAACAAGGCGTTCCCCGGCTACAAGGGCGTTGCGTGGTATCGCGGCAGGCTGTTCGTCCCGGCCGAGTGGGCGGGCAACGGCGGGGTGCTGCGGCTTCGCGTGGCGGGCAAGGGGCGGCTGTGGCTGAACGACCGGGAGCTGCCCGCCCCCGCGGACGGTCGGCCGGCGTCGCTGGCCGTGCCGGCCGACGCGATCCTGTTCGGCTCGGAGAACTATCTCGCCGTCCGCGTCGAAGCGGTCGGCGCCGACCGCGGGCTGCTGGGTCCGACGGAGCTGACCTGCCCCGCCCTGGACGCCCCGGCCGCCAAAGCCGCGCCGCCGGTCGACGTGCTCGCCACGCCGCTGTCGCCGTGCGCCGTCCTGACCCCGCGAACGAGGACGCTCCATATCCACCACGCCGGCAAGGCCGAGCTGCTGCTGCCCGGCAGCACTTGGCAGGGCGGCTACGCCGAGATTGACGACGGCAAGCTGAAGGCCAACTGGGTGCTGCTGTGGCTCGCGCCGACCGCGAAGACGGGCGTCCAGCGGCCGATCCTGCTGGTCTTCCAGAATAACCCCTCGGCCGTCACCTGCCGGGGGGGGCTGACAGAGGTCCTGCTGGCGGCAGCGGGCGGGCGCGTCGTGGCGGTCCGGCCGTGGGCGAAGCGGATGCCCGCCAGGAACGCCAAGCAGATGCAGCCGGCCCTGGCGCTCTGGTCGCGGGCCGCCCTCGCCGTGCCGGTCAACTACATGTCCGTCACCGGCGTGCTGAAGAAGGGCGAGAGCTGGCAGGGCATCAGCGTCGACAACGTCCCCGCCGGGCCGGTGCTCGAGCATCACGTCGTCTACGACTACCTGGTCACAGCCGACCAGTGGGCCACGCGCCCGCTGAAGCTCGCGCCGCTGCCGGCGTTGTGCAGCCTGGCGATTGATTCGAAGTTCCGCGGGCTGACGTTCGACCCGGCGGACAGGGCGAAGCTCGAGACGTTCCAGGACGGCGGGATCGCCGGGCCCTACCGCTGCCTGCGCGACACTGATTGCGTCACGTACAGCTATCCCGTCGAGCCCTGGCCTCGGCTGGTGGGCTTCACGAGCTGGATGTTCAGCGGCGTGGACACCGGCGTGCCGGGCAACGAGCGGGAGATGGAGACGATCGCCGCGACCGGCGCGAACAGCTTCCGCCCGCAGCACAACAACAGCGACCACCGCGCGGGGCGGCTGGACAGGAACGGCCGCTGGACCGGGCCATATCCGCAAAGCGAGAAGCGCACTCGCGTGCAGATCCTCGCCGACTTCTGCCGCGACAACGGCGTCAACTACATGAACAACATCGACCAGACGCTCGGCAAGAAGCGAGAGTTCGTCCGCACGCAGTACGACACGTGGGTCAAGGACGTGCTGTTTCCGCACTTCGACAAGCTGGTCCCGCAGCTCGCGGATCGGCCCTTCTGGCAGGTGGCCTACGACCTGATCAACGAGCCGTTCGACCACCGGGCCGCCGCGTACAACCGGACGACGAAGGCGCTGACCGCCCGCATCCGCCGCATCGACCGCCGCCACCTGCTGTACATCGAGCCCTGCCAGGCGTGGGGCGCCATCCAGCAGCTCCGCCTGATCGAGCCGACCGGCGACCCGCTGACGGTCTACAGCTTCCACGACTACAACTTCCGGATGCGCAAGGCGAGCGACCGCTGGCCGACGCAGCAGCGCGACCTCACCACGATCTGCCGCATGTGGTGGCCGGCGTTCGAGTTCGCCGTCACTCGCGGCCTGCCGATGCACTGCGGGGAGTACGGCGGCTTCGCCTCGGCGACCGACGACGCCCTGTGCCAGAAGACACTTCTCAACGACCTCTACCGCCTGTTCGATCAGTTCGGCATGCACCACCACTACTACACCGGGCGCGGCATCTATCGCCGACAGCTCGACGGCAGCCTCCGGGCGAGCAACGTCGTCAAGGCGTTCCGAGAATACTCGCGGCGGAAGGACCTGAACCTCTACTACAAGCTCTGGGACAAGCACCCCGCCGCGGGGGGCGCTCGGTAACCTGCCGGCACGCGAGGCGAGCTTGCGGATCTGCATGCCAGATGCATGATTGCACGGACCGCCGGGCGCGATCGCGAAGGCAGGGCCCTGACCGGCGGCACGGATGGATAAGGAGCCGAGCGTGGACGTGGTGAGGCTGCGGGAGATTGCGTCGCGGTACGGCCGGCTGCGGGCCGTGCTCGTCGGGGACATCGCGCTGGATCGGTATCTCCACATCGACCCGGAGTTGGCGGAGACGTCGTTGGAGACGTCCCTGCCTGTCCGCAACGTCACGGCGGTCCGGCCGCAGCCGGGCGGGGGAGGCAACGTGCTGGCCAATCTCGCCGCGCTCGCGCCGGGCAGCCTCGCGGCCGTGGGGTGCTGCGGCGACGACGGCGAGGGGATGGAGCTTCGGCGGGCCCTCGAGGAGATCGGCGTGGACCTGGCGGGCCTGCTCATCCGGCCGGACCGGATGACGTTCACCTACACCAAGCCGCTTCTGATTCATCCGGACCGGCCGCCCGAGGAGCTCAGCCGGCTGGACCTGCGAAGCCGCTCCGAGCCGCCGGAGGACTTGCAGGACCAGATCGTCGCCCGCCTCCGCGCCGCCGCGGCCGACGCCGACCTGATCGTGGCGATGGACCAGGTGCCCGAAAGCGGCTGCGGCGTTCTGACGCGGCGGGTCAAGGCGGCGATCGGCGAGCTGGCACGCGAGAGCCCGGAGAAGGTCTTCCTCGCCGACAGCCGATCGGCCATCGAGGAGTTCGACGGCGTCCGCATCAAGGTCAACCGCGCCGAGCTGGCCCGTCGGTTCGGTGCCGCCGAGGACGCCGCCGACACGGAGGCACTGGCCCGGCGGTGGTCCGAGCAGATCGGCCGCGACGTGTTCGTCACGCTTGGCGAGCGAGGCATCGTCGTCGCGTCCGCCGGGCAGGCCACGCACGTGCCGGGCATTCGCGCCGAGCCGCCAATCGACGTCGTCGGGGCGGGCGACTCGGTGCTGGCGAGCATTGCCATGGCGCTCGGGGCGGGCGCCTCGCCCGTCGAGGCCGCCGAGATCGGCAACCTCGCCGGCAGCGTCGCCGTCCGGAAGATCGGCACGACGGGGACGGCGTCGATCACCGAACTCGAGGCGGCGATCTCGGCGGGAGATTGACCGTTTGGCGGGCGTCGGTCCCGCGGGCGGAACGGCCAGCTCGAAGGAAAACGGGGACTGGCTCCGAAGCGCGGCGCAGGTGCCTGTCCCCGTTTTCCGCCCCCGCCAACCGAGCGCCGCCTCCGGAGCCCCAACGGGGCGGCAGGCAATGGCCGGAGGCACAACGGCGGCCTCTGCCGGAGCCCCGGAAGGGCGGCAGGACTACAGAGAGACAGGACAAATGAAGCCAAAGGCGATTGTGTGGTTTCTGGCGGGTGTTGCTTTGGCGGCGACCGGCGCCGGGGCGGTGCCGAAGAAAGAGATGAACCACCCGGCGTGGGCTTCGGCGCACTTGCGAAGGAGGCCGATGACCGCCGCCGAGACAAGGGCGTTCATGAAGCGGCTCGCGCGGTACGTGGAGGTCAACCACCTGAAGACGGAGGCCGGCAGCGACCAGCGCGGGATGGTCTACGAGTACTTCCAGGTCGCGCGGAAGGGCCAGTTCGACCAGTGGATCCAGGGCGAGGCGCTGGACACGATGCACGACGGGGCGTGGTACGCCGCCGCGATGGTCAACGCCTTCCGGGCGACGGGCGACCCGTACTACAAACGGTTCCTTGCGAAGTGGCAGTTGCCCTTCTACTGCAAGATGCTCAACCGCTCCGACGAGCTGTTCACGTCGAAGCGCAACGACGCCCGCCCCGGCGCGGCGCCCTGGGGGAAGGTCTGGGCCTTCCAGGAAGGCGAGAAGGGCTTCATCCCGTACTTCTGGGACGACGGCGCATCCGTCAGCCTCGATCGGATGCGCGGGACGGAGCGGCGCGGCATCCGCCCGTGCGTCGACTACCTCGCTGGCCGGCCCAACCCCAACGGGCGGCTGAGCGGCTACTCGCTGGGCATGAGCAACCACATGGCCCAGGACATCGGCGTGATGGCTCAATTGGCGTGGCTGCTCCTTCGGGAAGGTGACAGCCCGGCCGACCGGAAGCTCGCCGGCGAACTCGCCAAGGCGGCCAGGAACCTCCACCAGTGCCGCCTCCGCCACCACGGCACGATCCCGATGTGCGCCGCCCCCGCCGCCCTGGCCGCTCGCGACGCCGAACTGATGAAACGCGTACCCGCCGCGGACGATGAGCGCCTCTGGACGCCTTCGAACCACTACACGCGCGCCCTGCGCGACTTCAAGGGCGGCAAGCGGGCCCCCATGCCCGGCTTCGCCGACGACCAGCAGTACCGCTACTACTACCGCATCGCCCGATCGGCCGGGCGGCTGACCAAGGCGCTGGCCTTCAAGACCATCTACGACGCCTACACCGAGCCGATGCTCTATCATTACTACTGCGACGATGCGCCCGTGCCGCCGGGGATCAACAAGTTTGACCTCTACGGCGGCGGTTTTGTCAACGGAAGGCCCGCCGACTACCGCTCCGACCGCAAGGGCCCCGGCGACCGCCCCATGCCGATCGGCTCGCGAATGGGCCCACAGAACATGATCTGCTGCGGCTGGGCGCTCCAGATGCTCCGGGCGTATCCGGGCATCTGGGAGCAGCGGTACAAAGGGCGCTTCGCCAAGGACCTGCGCGTCTATATCCGCCCGCCGGGCACAGAGAAGCCAAGCCCGCGCGACGCGACGGCTACGATCGGTGACGTTTCGCTTCGCATCGCGAGCACGCACCACGAACTGCTGCTGTCGGGCACGAGCCGGGCCGACCGGCTGGCCGTTGAGCTGTTCGCCGGCCCCGACGCGACGGGCCCCCGCGCGACGATCACCGCGACGCACGACAAGGGCATCTCCGCCGTCAACGACAAGGGCGAGAAGCTCACCGTCCGCGGCGAGATCCGCATGATGAACCTCGGCACGGCCTTCGACGTCGTGCTGCCCTGCACCGTCGTCAAGGCCCAGCGCCGCTGGGCCAACGCCGTCGAGCACGGCCGCATGTCCCTACGCGTCGCCGGACAGACGCGCAACGTCTACCTCGCCTCCTCGGAGAAGAACGTCCAGGCCTGGCTGACCCGCGAGCTCGCCGGCGGGCTGAGGACGTGGGAAGCGATCTTCGACGAGTTGGGCTTCATCCCCACGGGGATCGGTCGCGGCGGGGGGTGGGACGGCTACTCCGACAGCGGCGGCTACGCCCACCTCATCAGCGCCGCCGCCCAATGGCTGCTGATCCTACAGAACAGGACCGACTGGCAGGCCCACAACATCCCCGCCGTGCTCGACGCGAAGCCGCCGCCCGATGGCCGGCACAGACGCCCCGCGAAAAGCCGACAATGAAGACCTGACCCCGCTTAGACCGGGCAATCCCGCCACGCCATCTCGCCGAGCGTTTCGGCCAGCGGGTCGGCGGATTCGTCGCAGAAGCCCAGGTGGCTGCGGCGGCGCCAGCCTTCGGCGAAGGCGAAGCGGCCGGACGCCGCGCCGACCTTGCGCGACAGGTCCTCCATCGCCGACAGGTACGAGTCGAAGCCCTGCGTCTGGTCCAGCCAGGTCTTCTGGCTGGCGTGGCAGGCGAGCATGTTGCGCTTGCGCGGGAGCACGTCGGTGACGTCGACGAACAGATCGGGCCGGACGGGCCGGCCCAGCGCGTCGCGGTTGCCGTGCGGCTGGGCGTGGTAGACGGTCAGCGGCTCGCCGAACGGTTCGGTGGGCGGATCGGTGGGGAAGTTGGGCATCGCCCGGCAGAACGCGGCCGTCGCGGCCAGGCGGGCGGTGTTCTGATGGTCCTCCATGTAGTCGCCCGGCGAGTGGGTCAGCAGCACGGCCGGGCGGACCTCGCGGACGATCGCGCCGAGCCTCGCCAGCAGGGGCTTGTCGTAGAAGATGTCGATGTCGTTGACGAGGCTGTCGTGGTAGACGGCGTCGATAGCGGCCGCGGCGGCGCGGGACTCATCGCGCCGGATCCGGATGATCTCATCGACCGGCAGGCTGCTCGTGCCGCACGAGCCGTTGGCAACGGTCATGTAGTGCAGCTGCCACCCGAGATCACCGAGCAGGATCATCGTCCCGGCCATCAGGAACTCGATGTCGTCCGGATGGGCGCCGATGGCAAATGCGCGTCGGGGCATGTGGGTTCTCAGATTGCTCATCGCAGAGAACGCGGAGAACGCGGAGGGAAGAGGGGGGCAAGGAGAGTCCGGCGTGCGGGGGCGATCGCTCGTGGGGCATAGCACTTCGCTAAGCCGCAAGCGGCCCGCGCAGCGTGCCTCCTGCGATTCCCTCTTGCTTTCTTGTTCTCTACTCTCTCTGCGTTCTCCGCGCTCTCTGCGCTGAATCTCTTCTCTTGCCGCTCTCTCAATGCATCTCCGCCTCGCAGACGCCGATGCCGCTGCGGAGGAAGTTGAACTGCACGTTCGGGTGGTCGGCCAGCAGGCTCATCGGCACGGCCGAGTCGGGAATCCGCTTGCCGATCATCAGCGTCGTCAGCCGCATGCCGAACGGGTTGTCGTGCGTGCCCGCCTGCCAGATGGAGACCTTCTCGGCCTGCCAAGTCTGGCGGGGTCCGACGGTGACGGCCTGGTCGGGCACGTTCTGGACGACCCCGCCGCCGGACGTGCGGGCGTTCTGGATCAGCGTCATCGGGTGCAGCTCGACCACGCGCGTCGAGAGCTTGCGATATTCCTCGGGCGGGGGCGGCTCGTCCGCCCACGGATCTTCGCGCCGCGGCGGGTCGTTGAACGCCCAGTGCTTCACCTCGCCCTGCCCGCCCTGCATGACGACGCATCGGGCCTTCTCCCAGCTCGCGACGTACTCGGCCGGGTCGGCTGCCGGGAAGCGGATCTGGCTGGCCGGCATCCGCAGGTCGTCGCGGATGCGGTTGAAGCACAGCTCCATGTCCGCCTTCGCGAAGCTCAGCGGATGGTCGGTGGGCACTTCCCTGCCGTCGATGACCCACTCGTCCATGCCCCAGAACCAGCAGTTCGCGAGGTTCAGCTCCAGCTCGTTGACCAGCCGGGCGACGAGGGGCAACTGCTCGGTCGGCCCGATCGGCCCGCAGACGCCGGCCGGCTCGTCCGCCGTCGCCTCCCGCCACGCCGAGACGTACTCCAGCGCCTCGGCCAGGTAAAACTCCTCGATCGTGTCGTAGAGCTTCACCTCAAAGCCGTCGCGCGAGAGGCCCAGCATATCCTCCGCCGTCAGCCTCGCCGCATCGTCGAGGATCTCCCGATCCAACGTCGTATAGTCCCACCAACCCGGTGCCACCTTGCTGATCGCCCGCATCAGATGCTCCTTCCGTCCAATCCGTCCGCAGCCCTCTCAGGCCGCTTGCGGCTTCGCGAGGGCACACCACCGGACCCCCAGCTTACCTCCGCTGCCGCGGACCCCTCAAGGATCCAGCCGAATGATGTCCCCGTACCCGATCTTGGGAATCGCAAATTCCAGACGCCCTTCCTTCGTCTCGAACGCCAGCGAGCCGCAATGCGCGCTGGTCACCTTCCGCACGGGCTTGCCGAACCGCACGGAAACGGTCGCCGCCTTGCCGACCTGGCGATTGTAGTTCGCGATCGGGATGAACCAGCCCCTCGGCGACTCGATCAGCCGCGCGTCGAAGTGCCCCGGCCAGACGTACAGCGGCTTCAGGAGCCCGGCTTCCCCGATCGCCCTGCAAAGGACGGCCCCGACAGGGAAGTTGAACTGCTGCGGCACCGAGTGAGCGGCAGGCCCGCGGTCAGGCACGGCGGGTGGCTGGAGCGCCTGCCACATGTACGACAGGCCCGCCGGCAAGGCCGCGTAGCAGGCCTTCCCTTTGCCGAACGTGCGCCAGATCACGGCCGGGGAGCCCTCCCGCAGCCGCAGCAGCACCTTCGCCTCGTCGGCCGGACGAATGGTCTCGCGGATCGCAAGCACGGGGCTCTGCGAGCCCTCATCGAACACGACGTGCGCCAGCGGCTTCAGGAAGGGCAGCTCCTGCCGTGGACGCATGAACCGGACCTTCTGTTCCGTCTTCCGTTCGGCGAGCCCCAGCAGCTTCAGCATCGCGGGATTCGGCCGATGGTACTCGTCATAGCGCCCCGCGCCGGCAGTGGCCAGCAGCACGCCGCCGCCGCGAACCCACTTGCTCATCGCCTCGACACATCGCACGGGAATGTGATCGCCCACGACGTACAGCACGCGGTAGTCGGCGAGCGTTTTGGCGTTCAGATCCTCCTCGACGATCAAGTCCGGCGCGTGGCCGCTATAGGTCAGACACGTCCAGATCCCCAGCCGCTCGAGATGGTAGCTCAGCCGCGTCTTGCGAAAGTCGGGGCCGAAGTACTTGTGGCGGCACCGGTCGCCCGTAACGTCGACGAAGTCCCAGCGCTCCGTGCTGTCCGACAGGAGCAGGGCGACTTTGGACGGCACGACGCGGGAGTCGAGCATGAGGTCCTCGACGAGCCCGATCGAGTGCGTCACGTCGCGGATGGCGGCGTAGCGCTCGGGCGCCCATTGATGGTCGATGTGGTTCTCCGTGAAGCACTCGTTCATGCCGATGCCGAAGAAGTCCAGCATCTTCGCCCCGTGGGCCAGGTGCGTGAAGGCCGTCCGGAGAAAGCTCGCCTCCGTGTTGCCCGGCACGTGCGGCATGGTGTACTGGCGGAGGATCGCGCCCGGGATGTCCTTCATGCCGGCGCGGAAGTGCTCGGCGATGTAGCCGTTGACCATCGGCCCCGGCTGGCAGACCTGCCAGAAGTACTCGCTGTGGCGCCCGAAGTCTGCCGCGCCGCCTCGGAACCACTTGACGTACATCGTGATCGACGGGTGATAAAACGGATGGCCGGAGTAGTTCGCCCCGCACAGCACGCCCTGCCCGAACGCCGCCTTCACCCGCTCCTTGCCGCGCCGCACGAAGTCGATCGCGAAATCTTCGTAGAAGATCAGCGAGTCGACGTAGAGCCTCGGCTTTCTCCGCGCGACGGCGCCGTCGCTGAACGGCCGGAGCTTCGATGCGTCCGGCTTGCCCCACTCGTCCAGCCAGTAGTCGCTCACCTTGTAGCCCGCCCGCTTGCGGCCCAGCCAGTCGCGCCACGCCTGGCTGACGTCAAGCCCCGCCTTCGTCGCATACCCGATCCACTCGCCGAAGCCGATCTCGTCGCCGTAGTCGTACCACTTCAGCCAGGGGCCGATCTTCTTCTTCGCGATGTCCTTCTTCGCCCACTCGATGCTCTTGGGAACCGGCGGAAGGCGGTAGATGAAGACCATCGCGCTGCGGTTCAGCGGAATGCCCACCTCCTTCAGGTTCGCCACGACCCGCTCCCACGGGCCCTGAAGGGCCGAGTGGAAGCTCCGCATGCCGATCGCCTGGTAGATCCTCGCGTAGTTCCTTCCGTACTCGCCGTCGGCCCCGACGGGCAGCCACGCGCCGTAGCACAGCGGCAGCGTCGGGGCCTTGCCGATCTTCGGCTGCTTCGCGAGATAGTCCAGCACGCGCCGCTGTTGCTGCTCGGGGCGGATCGGCACGGGGCCCCGCTCTGCATATGGCGGCATGTAGACGCGCAGGATGTCGCCCGTCGAGTCGAGCTTGACCACCTTGGCGCTTTGGCCCTCGCCGACGGCGCGGATCTCGCCGACGAACGGCCCGGCCTTGCTGTTGACGCGCATCATGCTGAAGTGCGTCGTGTCCTGCCCGCGGATCGGTATCCACCCCGTCGACGCGCCCGGCGCGAGCTTGTCGGCCACCACGCCCTCGCTGACGCCCCACGGGATGCGGTTGTAATGATGGTACGCCGTCAGCCGCGCCGGCTTGTCCGCCTTGTTCGTCAGCCGGATCTCCCACCGCGGGCCGACCGTATCGCGCAGCGCGTCGAGGATCGGGTACAGCTTCGTCCGCTTGCGGTAATGCTCCCGCCACGTGTCCTTCATGTCGCTTGAGAGGTAGACGAAGTCGATGTTGCGGTTCGCCGTTCGCCCGGCGGCCTGAGGCTGCTCGACGGCCTCGAGCGTGATGCGCGCGGGGCCGGCGTTCAGGGCCTTGGCGTCGACGACCTCCTCGACTAAGCCCTCCGAGCCCCACGACGGGTCGTACTGGGCCTTGAACTCCACGTCGCCGAAGGCCAGCCGCGGGTTGTCCTTCATGCCCATGATCTTCCGCGCACGAACCTCCCCGCCTTGCGTCAGCGTCACGCGGAACCGCGTGTCGGTGAAGGTCGGGTACTCGTACCGCACCCACAGCCGATAGTCCCCCGCGGCCGGCACGCGGATGTCGGCGCGGGCGACGGCCGACGTGTCGGCCTTGTCGGCGTGCAGCAGCCGCTCGCCGGAGATGTGCTGGAAGCCGACGATATCGACCATGTAGTTGCCCCCGCCGTTGCGGATCGCCTTCCACCCACGCTGGACGACGAAGTCTTCCGCCTCGACGGCCACGGCCGGGGCCAACTCGAATGCCGATGCCTTCGCGCTCGCCGGCGGCGTGCCGGTCGCAACGGCAAAGAGAATCAACAGGGATAAACGCGGATGAACGCGGATGTGCTCTGACATGCCTTGCCTCCTGCCATCGCCGTTGCGCCGCCCCGTTCATTCGACCTGTAAACCATGATCGACCCGAAGCCCAGGGACCTGAGGCCCGGGATCTCCGCATCCTATGGGTCCGCGCATCGTCGAGCAAGCAACCGACAAGCTTGACCGTGACCACGCGCCACCGGTACGGTAGCGCGCGCCGCGACCTCCCGCCGCAGTCGAGGAGTGCCAGGATGACGACGATGGTCTGCCGGTCCCATTCACCGGATGTTCGGGCGTCACAGCGCGACACAGGCGCAGGCCCGACGGCCCGGAAGGCGACGAACACCCGCGCGCTGCTGGCCGGCTGGCTGCTCACATCGCTCACAGCCCTCACCATGGCGGCAGAAGGACAGCCTGTCCGCCTCCACGTTGCCCCCGACGGCAAGGACACGTGGTCGGGCCGGCCGGCGCGGCCGACGGCCGACGGGGCGGACGGGCCGCTGGCTTCGCTGGAAGGCGCTCGTGACGCCGTTCGCAAGCTCAAGGCCGGCGGGCCGCTCGAGGGCGGCGTTCGCGTCGAGGTCGCCGCCGGGACGTATGCGGTGGCCGGGCCGCTGCTGCTGACGCCGGCCGACAGCGGCAGGGCCGGCGGGCCGATCGTCTATGCCGCGGCGGCCGGGGCGAGACCCGTCTTCGCCGGCGGGCGGACGATCACCGGTTGGCGGAAGGGCACGGGCGGCCTCTGGACCGCGAACGTGCCGAACGTCGCGGCGGGCAAGTGGACGTTCGAGCAGCTCTGGGTGAACGGCCGCCGGGCCGTCCGGGCGCGGTCGCCCAACAAGCTCTACTACTACATGCGCCGCAAGGCCCCGCGCGGCATCGATCCGCTGACGGGCAGGCCGGCGGACCTGGCCAGCCGGGCGTTCATCGCCTCGGCGACGGACATCAAGCCGCTGCTGTCGATCCCCAAGGCGCAGCTTCGCGACGTGACGCTGGTGGCGTATCACTCGTGGGCGACGTCGCTGCATCGGCTGGCGGCGGTCGATGCGAAGACGCGTCGCGTCGTCACGACGGGGCCGGCCCGCTGGCCGTTCTTCCGCTGGCGGAACAGCCAGCGATACCACATCGAGAACTTCCGGGCCGCCCTCGACGAGCCCGGCGAGTGGTTCCTCGGCCGCGACGGAACGCTCCACTACATGCCGCGGCCGGGTGAGGACATGACAACCGCCCGCGTCGTCGCGCCCGTGGCGAAGGAGTTCGTCCGCTTCGCCGGCGAGCCGACCAAGGGGCGCTTCGTCGAGCACGTCCGCATCGAGGGCCTGAGCTTCCGCCACGGGCAGTACATCCTGCCGCCCGGCGGCCACAGTGACGGCCAGGCGGCCGTGCGAATCCCGGCGGCGATCATGGCCGACGGCGCCCGCCACGTGAGCATCGTCGGCTGCGAGGTCGCCCACGTCGGCACGTACGGCATCTGGTTCGTCAGCGGCTGCCGCAATTGCCGCGTCGAGCACTGTTATCTGCACGACCTCGGCGCGGGGGGAGTCCGCATGGGCCACGACTGGCGGAACAACAACCCCACCCCCGCCGAGCGGACCGGCCACGTCACGGTCCACAACAACATCATCCGCGGCTGCGGGCGGATCTTCCGCGAGGCCGTCGGCGTCTGGATCGGCCACAGCGGCGACAACACGGTCACCCACAACGACATCTCGGACCTGTTCTACACGGGCGTCTCGGTCGGGTGGGTATGGGGTTACCGCAAGAGCCACGCCGAGCGGAACGTCATCGAGTACAACCACATCCACCACCTCGGCTGGGGCGTGCTGAGCGACATGGGGGGCGTCTACACGCTGGGGCCCTCGCCCGGCACGTCCGTCAGCCACAACGTGATCCACAACGTCGGCTCGTACGACCACTACGGCCGCGGGGGCTGGGGGCTGTACACCGACGAGGGCAGCAGCCACATCCGCATGGAGGGCAACCTCGTCTATAACACGAAGACGGGCAACTTCCACCAGCACTACGGGCGGGAGAACATCATCCGCAACAACATCCTGGCGTGCAGCAGCGGGCCGCAGCTCCAGCGGTCGCGCGTCGAGGGCCACCTGTCGTTCACGTTCGAGAACAACATCGTCTACTGGAAGGGCGCCCCTTTGTTTCACGGCCGGTGGGAGGACAAGAACGTCACGCTGCGCAACAACCTGTACTTCGACGCCTCGGGCGGGCCGGTGCGCTTCGGCGACAAGACGCTGGAGCAGTGGCAGAAGCTCGGCAAGGACGCCGGCTCGATCGTCGCCGACCCGCTGTTCGTCGACGCGCCCAACCACGACTTCCGCCTGAAGGCGGGCTCGCCGGCGGCGAAGATCGGCTTCAAGCCGTTCGACTACACCAAAGCGGGCGTGGTCGGCGACGCGGCGTGGGTCAAGCTCGCCGGCAGCGTGAAGTACCCGCCGTTCGAATTCGCCCCGCCCCCGCCGCCGCTGCCGCCGGAGACGATCCGCGACGACTTCGAGGCGACGCCCGTCGGCCGACCGCCCGCCGGGGCGACCGTCCACGTCGGCAAGGCCCCCGCCCGCGTGGCCGTCACGGACCGGCTCGCGGCGGCCGGCAAGCGATGCCTGCTCGTCCGCGACGCCCCCGGCCTCCAGCACGCCTACAACCCGCACTTCTACTACCAGCCTCGCCACCGAGGCGGCGTGGCGCGGTTCGCCTTCGACATGCGAATCGAGGCGAAGACCGTCATGTACGTCGAATGGCGGTCGGCCGAAAGTCCCTACCGCGTCGGCCCCAGCCTGTCGGTCCGGCAAGGCGGCGTGCTCCTGCGCGGCAAGAAGGTGCTCGATATGCCGGCAGGCAAGTGGGTCCGCTTCGAGATGACCGCGGGACTCGGGGCCGAGTCGACCGGCACGTGGGACCTGGCCGTCACGCTGCCGGGCGCCAAGCCCCGCCAATTCGCCAAGTTGCCCAACGGCCACGCCGACTGGAAAACGCTCGATTGGCTCGGCTTCAGCAGCACCGCCACCGAGGCGACGACGCTGCACCTCGACAACCTGGCGTTGACGAACTCCACCGTCGAGGAATGACGCGCGGTGTTGGTCATTCGGGCGAAGGAGAATCCCGATGAGCGTTCTTGCGATGACGGTGGCCCTCGCAGCGTGTGCCGCGGGACCGGCCGAGGCGGCGGACGTGCCGATCGGGACGGAGCTGGCCGTCAACGGCGGGTTCGAGAAGCTCGAGAAAGGCTGGCCGGCCGGCTGGCGGCGGTTTGACGGGGCGGCCGTCCGCAGCCGGGACGGCAAGACGTGGATCCTCCTCAGCGCGTACGGCGCGACGCCCCAGGACATCCCGGTCCGGCCGGACTGGATGAAGCTGAGGCTCCGGTTCCGCATGCGAGCCGCCGGCGTCGTTCGCGGCGACGATGGCTGGAAGAACGCCCGCATGGCGATGAGCTTCCACGACGCGTCGGGCACGCGCGTGGGGCCCTGGCCCGACGTCCTGTGGGCCGAGGGCGACACCCCGTGGCGGACGTACGAGCGCGTCTTCCTCATCCCCAAGGGCGCGGCCTACCTGACGCTGGCACCCTCGATGTTCGGCTCGAAGGGCACGGTGGAGTTCGACGACATCTCCGTCACGCTCGCCCGCAAGCGGACGACGTCGAAGGAGGATCTGCCCCTGCCGCCCGGCGCGGTTGAGCCGTGGGGGCTGGCCGAAGCTTGGCGCCGCGGCTCCGCGACACGGGAGACGATCTGCCTGAACGGGCTGTGGCGGCTGCTGCCCGTCGCGACCGGCCAGGCCGGCCCGCCGCCGGGCGACGGGCAGGGGTGGGGCTGGTTCAAGGTGCCCGGTGTCTGGCCGCGAAGCCTCGACGGCGAGGCCCAGACGCTGCACGTCTGCGGCTACATGGAGGACCGAATCGACCTGGGGCGGCTCGACCAGGCATGGTACGAGCGGAAGCTCGTCGTCCCGGCCGGATGGAGGCCGAGGCGCGTCTTCGTCGAGTTCACCATGCTCCAGACGCACGCGCGCGTGTTTCTCGACGGCCGAGACGTCGGCGAGATGTGGTTTCCCGGCGGGTCCGTCGAGGTCACGCCGCACGTTCGCGCGGGCCGGCAGCAGCGGCTGGCGGCGCTCGTGACGGCCCGGCCTCTCGAGGCCGAACGCACCGTCTTCATGGCCCCGGACCGGATCATCACGAGCAAGGCGAGCATCGGCCTGCGGGGGCTGACGGGCGACGTGTATCTCGTCAGCCGCCCGCGGCAGGACGCCGTCGGCGACGTCCGCATCACCACGAAGCTGGAGCCGAAGACGATCTCGCTGGACGCGCAGTTGCAGGACTTGGGGCCTGGCGCGCGGCGGCTCCGCGCGAAGATCCTCGACGGCGGCAAGGTCGTCAAGGAGTTCGCCTCTGAGCCGTTCGATGCCGCGGCCGTCCGATCAGGCCGCTTCACCTTCTCCGCCGCCTGGCCCGACGCGACGCTCTGGGACACCCACACGCCGCAGCACGTCTACGACGCCGTGGTGACGCTGCTCGACGGCGACGGGCGGGTGCTCGACGAGTCGCTGCCGATCCGATTCGGCTTCCGCGAGTTCCGCATCGACGGGCGCGATTTCCTGCTCAACGGCAAGCGGATCCACCTTCGCTGCCTGCACACGCGGAACATCAACCGCCCGGCCGACCAGGCCTGGCTGCCGGCCTGCCGGAACACGTGCCGGCGCATGAAGGAGTACGGCTTCAACTTCCTCATCACGGCCAACTACCACTTCCAGCCGGGTACGGTGAGCTACCTCGACGGGCTGTACGAGGCCGCCGACGAGACGGGCGTGCTCGCGTCGGTCTCCCTGCCGCACTTCCGCGACTTCGCCGGCAAGCTCGACCGCCCCGAGCAGGCCCGGCGCTATCGCCGAATGACCGAGTGGATCATCCGGCGCGTGCAGAACCATCCGAGCGTCGTGATGTACGCGATGAGCCACAACGCCACCGGCTACAAGGGCGACCAGAACCCGCTGCGGATGGACGGCGTGTACGACCCGGAGGACCCGGCCGTGGGGGGGCGGCCCAACCGCAACCGCGGCCAGGCCCGAATCGCCGCCGGAATCGCGAAGTCGATCGACCCGGCCCGGCCCGTCTATCACCACCAGTCGGGCAACCTCGGCCAACTGTACACTGTCAACATCTACCTCAACTGGGCCCCCAGACAGGAACGGAGCGACTGGCTGGAGCACTGGGCGACCAAGGGCGTCAAGCCGATGTTCTTCGTCGAGTGGGGCCTGCCGCACATCTCGAGCTGGTCCAGCTATCGCGGGCCGAACTTCATCTGGCGGTCCGAGGAGTACCAGAGCGTCTGGGCCGCCGAGTTCAACGCCGCCTACCTCGGCGACGACGCCTACCGAATGACCGACGCGATGCGGCGGTCGCTGGCCCACGAGGAGGACCTCTGGTCGCGCGGCAAGCCGTTCCACTGGGGCTGGCTGAACCAGCACTTCAACCGCGACGAGGACAGCCACGCCCGGATCAAGGCCCTCTTCGCCGACGACAACTGGCGATGCCTGCGGACGTGGGGCGTCTCCGCCATCCTGCCCTGGGACCAGGGCAATCTGTGGAAGCAGACCAAGGGCTTCACCGGCGGCATGGTGCATGCCCCGCAGCCGAAGCGGGGCCTGAAGCGCCCGGGCATTGTGCCCGACCGGCTGGGAAACGACGAGCAGTACATCAACTGCCGCGACGCGAATACGGTCGGCCCGACCGTTCTGGGCCGATCGTTTCTCCGCTGGAACCGGCCGCTGATCGGCTTCATCGGCGGCCGGCCGGAGCACTTCACGGACAAGGGCCACATCTTCACCAGCGGCGAGGAGATCCGCAAGCAGCTCGTGATCCTCAACGACACGCGCGAGGCGGTCACGTGTCGGTACTCCTGGACGTTCGGGCCCGAGAAGGCGGCCGGCAAGGGCGCGGCGGAGAGGTCCATCTCGTTGTCCGGCGGCAAGGGCCGGGCTCGCGTCGAGCCGGGGGGCAGGGCGACCGTGCCGATAGGGGCCCGCCTGCCCCGTCCGGCCGCGGCGGGCGCGTATGAGTTCGCGGCCGAGTTCGACTTCGGCGGCGGGGCCCGGCAGACCGACACCCTGGCCGTCCACGTGATCCCCCTGCCGCCGAGGCCGAAACTGCGTTCCAAGGTCGCGCTGCTGGATTCGAAGGGCATGACGGCCTCGATGCTGGACAGGCTCGGCGTGGCCTACACGAAGGTCGGCGCCGACGCGGAGCTGCGCCCGTTCGGCCTGCTCGTCATCGGGCGCAAGGCGATCGGGGTGGACACGAAGCTGCCCGACCTGTCCGCCGTGCGGGACGGGCTGAGGGTGCTCGTCCTCGAGCAGACGGCCGAGACGCTCTCGCAACGGGTGGGCTTCCGCGTCAACGTCCACGGCATGCGGCGGGTGTTCGCGCGCGTGCCGGGCCACCCGGCGCTGGCGGGCCTGGGCCCGGAGCACCTGCGCGACTGGCGCGGGGCGGCCACCCTCACCAGGCCACACCTCGACATCCAGGGCGTCGAGGCAGACAACCCGAAGTGGACGTGGTGCGGCTTCCGCAACACGCGGGTCTGGCGATGCGGCCATAGGGGCAGCGTCGCCGGCGTGCTGATCGAGAAGCCCCCCCGCGGCGGCTTCCTGCCGATCGTCGACTGCGGGTTCGACCTCCAGTACGCCCCGCTGCTCGAGTACGTCGAGGGCCGCGGGCGCGTGATCTTCTGCCAGCTCGACCTCACCGGCCGGACCGAGCCCGAACCCGCTACATGGAAGGTCTTCACCAATCTGCTGACCTATCTCGACCAAGTCAAGCCGGCCCCGAAACGGCGGAAGACGTTGCTCGCCGGAGATGCGCGATCCGCCTGCCTGCTGACCAGCCTGGGCGTCCGGTTCGATCGCTACGCCAGGCAGAAGCTGGGGCCGGACGAGCTGCTCGTCGTCGGCCCCGGTGCAGCCAACGTCGGCAACCTCAACGAGCCCGTCTCGGCCGGACTCCGCCTCCTGTGCCTCGGCCTCGACGCAAACGGCCTCAACCGGATCAGGCCCGGCAGGATGGGGCCGATGACCACTCGCCAGACGCCCTGCTGCCGCATGGAGGAGTTCCACGCTCCGGCGGTCACGGGCGTCTCCAATGCCGAACTCCATTGGCGGACAAAGCCGCAACTGACCGGATTCGACGTGACCACGCCGCGGTTGTCCACCGCCCTCGGTTTCGACTGCTCCGATCAACGAAAGGTCGTCTACTGCCAGGCCGCACCGTGGATGTTCGACTACCTCAAGAAGCCGTACCTCCGCACGACCTACCGGAGGAACGTCTTCCTCGTCTCCCGCCTGCTGCACAACCTCGGCGCGCCGGCCGAAACGAAGCTGCTGGAGCGGCTCAACCGGCCCGGGGGGGTGCACGAGTATGTCCTGCCGGCCAAGTGGACCGGCCGGGTCGATCGCGACGACGTCGGGCGGAAGGAAGGTTGGCAGCGGCCGGGCTTCGACGACGCGAAGTGGCGCCCCATCGCCGTGCCGGGCACGTTCGACACGCAGCGGGCGGAACTGAAGGACTACGACGGGCTGTTCTGGTATCGTCTGCGCTTCACCGTGCCGGACCGGCTCACCCGCAAGGGGCTGGCGCTGTCGATCGGGGCGGTGGACGACGAGAGCTGGGTCTGGCTGAACGGACGGCTGCTCGGCGAGGTGACGAAGAAGACGCACCCGAAGGACTACTGGAACGTCCCCCGCCGCTACGAGCTGCCGGCGGGCCTGCTGAAGCACGGCGGCGAGAACGTGCTGGCCGTCCGCGTCAATGACACGTACCAGACGGGCGGCATCAAGGGCGTCCCGGCGCTGCGGGCGCCCGGCGTGTGGCTGCGGAGCTACTACGTCCAGAAGCCCGAAGCCGGCGACGACCCGTACCGCTACTACCGCTGGTGACGAAAGGAGAAAGCCCATGACCGTCCTCGCGTCGTGTTCCGCACTGCTGCTGTCTCTTGCCGCCGCCGCGCCGGGCGCGGAGACGGGGGCAGGCACGTCCGCTTCGCCGCGGGGCCGGTCCCCGTTTTCGACCTACAAGGCCAACCCGTTCGTGATCAAGCTGCCCATCCCGCCCCCCGCGAGTGAGGACGCCTCCGGCGGCGGGATCATCGTCGCCGACGTCAACGATGACGGGCAGATGGACTACCTCGTCACCATGCCCGGGCACCTGGCCGTCTTCGGCAACGACGGGCGAAAGCTCTGGGTCAAGAAGCTCGACATAGGCGTCGGCGGGCAGAGCGAGAGCCAGGGCCTGCCCGGCCATCACGGGCCCGGCACGGCAGCGGGGGACGTCGACGCCGACGGGAAGTGCGAGGTCGTCTTCCTGACCAAGGACTCCGTCGTGCACGTCGTCGACGGCGCGACCGGCCGGGAGGAGGCGACCGCCAGGCCCCCCGTGCCCGACGGGGCCGAGCGGTGGGAGGTGGCGATGATCGCCGACTTCCGAGGCCGAGGCGATCGCGACCTGCTGCTTCAGGCGACCAACAAGAAGGGCTACCGCACGGGCCGGTACCTGTCGGCCTACGCCGTCGAGAAGCTCCTGAAAGGCGGCAGGCCGCTGTGGCAGACGGGCCGGTTCGTCTCGTGCGCCCACAACGCCGCCCGGCTGGCCGACCTCGACGGCGACGGCAGGGACGAAGTGCTCGGCGCGACGATCTACTCGCCTTCGGGCAAGCTGCTGACGCGCGCGGCGGCGTTCCGCGGGCACATGGACAGCGTGTTCGTCGCGGACGTCCGCCGGGACAAGAGCGGCCTCGAGGTCATCCTGCTGGAGGAGGGCTCCAACTTCGTGCAGGTGCTCTCGGCGTCGGGGCCGATCTGGCGGCGCGACCACAAGCGCCAGGAGCCGCAGAACGCCGCCGTCGGGCGATTCCGCAAGGGCTCCGACGAGGTCTTCGTCTGGTGCCGGTCCCGCTACCCTCAGCATCAGAGGCCGTTCGTGTTCGACTCGGCCGGCAAGATGGTGTTCGACTACAAGATGGACGACGTGGCCCCCAAGGGCTGGACGGCCAGCGGGGTGGAGGTGATCCACACGATCGACTGGACGGGCGCGAGACAGCAGCTGGCCTGCGCGAAGGAGCGTCATCGCGTCGGCGACGTCTGTCTCTTCGAGCCGCTGACGGGCCGGTTCGCCGCCCGCTTCACCGAGAAGGCCGACCGCCTCTATGTCGCCGACGTCACCGGCGACTGGCGCGAGGAGATCGTCGTTCTCAACGGCTCGGAGCTGCACGTCTACCACAACCCCGCGCCCAACCCGCGCCCGAACGTCAAGCGCCTCTGGTCCAACCGCAACTACCGCCGGCTGAAGCAGTGCCACAACTACTACTCGCCGTGATCCGTTCAGGGACAGATACCTTGCGCGATGGAGAAGCACCCATGGGCAACTTGACCGAAACGACCCGCTATCTGGCCGCCGCGCCGCCGGCGTGGCTGACGCGGCCGCAGGTGCTGCTTCAGCCGATCCTCGCCAAGCAGGGGCCGCCCAACATCGACCTCGACAAGCTCGCGGAGGACGTCGAGCCGGTGGCACGGCTGGGCGAGTTGATCGCCGTCGAGTCGCCCGAACACTGGGCGGAGGTGGTCGGCGGCCTCGGCGACGAGGTCGACGCGATCCTGCCGGTGAGCATTCCGGCCTACCCGACGGAGGTGTGGAACTCGCACCCTCGGCCGCTGGTCGATCGCGGGCTGCCCTTCGTGTTCTGGCCTCTGATGGCCTACGACGAGCCGGACTTCTGGCGGTGGTCGGCGAGGGACTTCCTCCGCGCGGTCGGCGTGGAGGTGCACCTGGTGCGCAACGCGCGGGCGGGTCTGGCGCTGCTGGGGGCGCTGGGCGTGCGGCGGATGCTGCCCGGCAGCAAGCTGGTCGTCTTCGGCGAGCAGAACTTCCCCTGGAACGCCCCGGCGGCGGGGCACTTCGTCACCGAGAGCTTGGGCACGGAGATCGTCGTCCGCCCGATGTCCGATATCCGCGGGCGCTACGGGCAGTTCGGCGACGAGCAGGTCGACGCCGTCTGGCGGCAGCGGCAAGGGCGATACACCGTTGGTGCCGTCCGCCTCGAGCAGCTCCGCCAGGCCGTGCGGACGTACCTCGCGATCCAATCGATCCTCGCCGACGAAAGGGCGCTCGGCTTCGGCGTTAACTGCTTCGGCGACCTGGTCATCCGGGGCGGGCGCGACGTGCCGTGCCTCGCCCAGGCCCTGCTGCGCGAGGACGGCTACATCGCCTCGTGTGACGGCGATTACCTCGCGATGATGTCGATGGTGCTGACGACGCACCTGCTCGACAAGACGTGCATGATGTCGAACATGTATCCGGTTCAGTACGTCGGCGCGCTGACGGACCACTTCGGCGATCCGCTCTCGCCGGACGGGTCGAGCTACCCGCGCGACGAGTGGCCGAACCTCGCGCGGCTGGGGCACTGCGGCTGGGTGGGCGTCGTCTCGCCCGAGATGACGCCGACGGGCCTGAGCGCGTTGAACGACTGGGGCGGGACGTACGAGATCAAGCGGGACGGCAGCGGCTGCGGCATCGACGGCGACCTCGCGCCCGGCGAGCGGATCACCGTCGTCGAGCTGAAGTTCGACGGCCGAACGCTGCTTCTCGCCGACGCCGAGGTCTGCCAGACCACCCGCCACGCCGGCATGCCGCACTGCGAGTCGACGGCCCTGCTGAGGTTTCGCGACCTCGCCGGTTTCGTCGAGAACATCTCCCGCGAGCACACGGTGGTCGTCTACGGCGATCACGTCGCCGACCTCGAGACCCTCGCCGACGTGCTGGGCCTCGACTGCAAGGTGTTCTGAGAGGGTCTCAACAGGGAGGCAGCGGCGGCAGCCGTCTACCCGCGCCGGAACCCCGCGAACAGGCCGACGCCCGCGCTGGCGGCCGACGGGAGGTAGCCCGTCACGAAGCTCTTGAAGCCCGAGAACTGCCCGGCCAGCCAGCCCACCACGCCGTCGTAGTGACGGCCCATCGCCGACCAGTCCACCTGCACCACCCCGGCGTACTGGAGGCCGAACAAGGCCAACAGGATCACCCCGATCGCCGCCAGCGAAACCTTGAAGAACGCCCGCAGCGCGTAGGCGATGCAGAAGCCCACGAAGAAGCTGAACCCCAGCCGAAACACCGCCGGATACCAGTCGGCGGCGGGTCCGGGTGTCTGCCCGGCCGGCTCGGGCGGCTCTGCCGTCTTCGGCGTGGCCACCAAGCCATGGACGCCCGGCACGGGCGTGCCCGGCCGCGTGGCGGGCGCCGCAGCAGGCTTCTCGTCCACCCGGGCGAAGTGACTGACGCCCCACAGCCCCCCGCTGGAGGCCATCAGAATCAGCGACAGCGCCAGCAGTGCCTTCTTCCATCCGGCGATCCGACGCGGCGACGACACCTGCGCCTCGCCTCTCGGCCCCGATCCTGTCTCATTCGCATCGCTCATCACACAACGCTCTGTCGCCCCGCCGGGGCTCATCTATCAAGGGGGGAGCGTCACCGGGGGCTCGCGCCCCCGGCTGCTTCCTTGCGCCCCTCCCGGGCTCCGGAAGCGGCGCTCGATTGGTGAAGCAGGAAAACGGGGACAGGCACCTGCGCTGCGCTTCGGAGCCAGTCCCCCTTTTCCTCCCGGGCTCCGGAGGCGGCTGCGGGGGCCGTCGCCAAGCCGCGCCGATCGGCCTCGATCCTGATCCTGTGCTTCATCGTTGCGCCTCTCCGCCGGCTGCGGGGCGGACGTACGCCGCGTACCGCTGGGCCACCTTGCCCGTCCTGACATCGCCGCGGTGGACCAGCACGCCGATGCGCCGGCTGAGCGACGCGCCCTTCTCGAGCGTGAACCGCTTGCCGCTGCGCGCGCTGATCCGCCGCGGGCCGAACGTGCCGTAGTCCCGCGTCAGCCAGGCGTGCGGGTGCTTGTTGTCGGTGTGGCTGAAGACGGCCAGGCCTTCGGCTACCCCGCCGATCGTGTTGGAGTAGTCCACCCACGTCGCGACCTTGCCGTGCGTGCCCTTCTGGTTGACGCCGCCTTCGGAGTTGGTCATCGTCCCGCCACCCTTGACCGAGAAGGCGGTCGTCATCCGAAGGTAAGGCCAGGCGTAGTGCACCGCGTCGCTGACGAACGCCACGTCGCCGTACGAGGCCGTCACGGTGAACGTGACGTCCATCAGGTACTCCCCGCCGCCCAGCGCGGTGACGGTCAGCCGCCGCGTCTCGTCGAGGATGGGCGTCTTGCGGTCGATCTCCCACAGCAGCTTCTTGACCAGCGCGACGCGGCCGGGCGTGACCCTCGGCGGCTCGAGCCTGACGTGCCGGATGCGGTCGTTGAACGGCGAGTTCGGGTCCTTCTTGTCGGCCCGCGAGTAGAGGGCGTTGTAGAACTTCCCCACGCGCTGGCCGGCCCGCTGCACCCGGTCGGCGAACCAGAACGATCGGTGGTGGGGGTAGGGATTCGTCCGGACGACCGTCATCGGCTTGCCGGACGGGCTGTGCGGCACGTAGTAAGGCAGATCGACCCCGTCGCCGTAGCGGTACAGCAGCGCCTGCTTGCCGTCGATCATCACCACGAGCTTGCCCGCCTTCTCGTCGTGCTTCGTCTCGACGCGCGGTGCGGTCTTCGCGGCCGCAAGAAGCGGTCCCGCCAGCAAGAACGCAGCGGCGAACGGTCCGTATGCCGGGGCGTGTTGCAGTTTCATCCGTGCGTCCTCGTCTCAATACGCCTTGACGGGCACTTCCGCGCCGCCCCGCTCGGCCGAGACGTATGCGCTGTAGATCGTCGAGATCGCGTCGGCGGCCAGGCGGCTGTCGGACTCCAGCGGCTCGCCGTAGGCGATCGTGCCGTAGAACGCCTCCATCTCCTGCGGGTATCCCGTGAAATGGTCCTCGTCGGGCGAGGGCTTCGACCAGCCCTGCTTCGTGCCCGTCTTCTCGACGACATAGATGTCCTTGAAGTACTCGTCGACGGGGTTGTACGTCTCCATCGCGGTGTTGGGATTGATGTTGCACGTCGTGCGATGGTTGTTGGCCGCCACCTCCAGCCAGTTGTGGATCCCGCCCAGGATGATCTCCGAGCTGAAAACCGTCGCGATCGTGCCGTCCTCGAAGACCACGTGGACGAGGCAGAAGTCCTCGATGTCGGTGTAGTCGGCGCGGAGATGGCCCCTGTCCTCGAAGCCGTCGATCCGCGTCAGGGCGTGCGTGCGCGCGGAGACGGCCTTCGGGCGGATCGGCTTGCCGTTCCGCAGCCGACCCTCGACACACTTGAGGTACAGCGCCGCCGTCAGCGGGTGGCAACCCTTGCCGATCAACGACCCGCCGCCGGAGAACTTCCAGAACCCGTACGTCGAAGCGTGCGAGCCGGAGTGGGCCTCCTCCCCGTGCATCCACAGGATCTGCGAGCCGGTCTTCTCGATGATCTCGCGCTCCTTCTGGATCGACGGGGAGTAGACCCAGTTCTCGGCGTAGAGGATGCAGCCGGCGCTGTCGGCCTCGGCGGCTCGCATCCGCTCGATGCTCGCCAGCGCCGCGTCCAGCGCCTCCTGCTTGGGGAACGTGTCGCCGTTGAACGCGTCGCTCCCGTCGCCGAAGTAGCCGGTCAGGGGCTTCTCGACGACGGCGAACCGCCCGGCCGCCAGGGCGGCGACGGCGATCTCCTCGTGCACCACCGGTGGGGTGCAGACGTGCACGACGTCCGCGTCGGCGATCAACTCGTCCAGGCTGCCGTAGCAGCGGACGCCGCGCTGGGCGGCGTATTGGGCCGCCTGTTCCGCGTCGGCGGCGAACACGCCGGCGACCTCGACGTTCGTGCTGAAGACGCGCTTCAGCGACTCGTAGTGAAACGACGCGGCGAACCCCGCGCCGACGATGCCCGTGCGGACCGTCTTCTTAGCCATGAGCTGGTCTTCCTTCGTTCATTCTGCTGCAAAGCCCGACGGGCACGTGGGCCCGGAAGCCCCAGACTCTACCACGCAACGGCGCCTATGACCACCACAACAGGCTCCGTCAGCATCGTGCCCGTCCTCCGCTGGTCGGCAGCGGATGCATGCGGGCGGCTTGCTGTTTGGCGCTGTGGCCACACGCGGCCGCAAAAGAGGACAGACACCTGCGCCTTCGGCCCCGGAGTCAGCCCCCTTTCTGCTCGACCCTCACCACGATGCTCCGGGTAAACGTCGGAAGGACGATCTTGCCGTCGGTGACCGCCGCTTTCGTCCACGCGTTCTGCCAGGGGTCGTAGACGCGGACGGGCGCATCGCCGAGCCCCGCGGCGTACTTGCCCACATCGATCCCCGCGCCGCGGACCGGCTCGGGCGGCTTGCCTTCGGCCAGCTCCGTTCGCCAGTCGCTCTTGGTGTCGCGGCACCAGGCGAGGAAGGTCCGCTTGCCCTTCAGGGCGTAGACGCGCAGCTGCTCGTGATTCAGCTCGATCGGCTCGAGCGCCTCGCTCGGCGGGTCCAGCCCGTCGATCGCCTCGGCGAATCGGCCGAAGTGATGCCACAGCTTCATCCGGTCGACGTACACCCCCCAGTGCCAGATGTGCCCCGGCCCGGCGGCCCCGGCGAAGAAGGGCGCGAACAGCACGTCGTGGAGGATGATCCCGTTGGTGTCCTTGCGATAGAGCTTGAACGGCCCGGTGTGGCTCTTCTCGACGGCGCCGCTTTCGGCCAGCAGGACGGGCCGGGCGGGCTGGACCCGGAGGATCTCCCTCACGGCGTCGGCGGCCAGAACGTCCACCGGCCCGTGGCAGACGTCCAGCCGTCCACCGAGGTCCAGGTACCGGTGTACCTGGGCGACGTCGTTGCCCTTCATCTTCGCCAGCCGTTGGTATCGCTTGCGTTTGCCGGCCGTGTCGAAGCTGCCCAGGCTCTGCATGGCCAGGTTCTTCGGGAACCGCCGGTGCAGCTCGGCGAGCATCAGCTCGGACCATCTCGCCCAGTCGCCCCCGGCAACGCAGTCGACCTCGTTCCACAACTCCCACCCGAAGACGATCGGGTCGCTGCGGTAGCGGCGGGCGTAGAAGGCGATCTTGCGTTCGAACTGGCGCCGAGAGCGGCTGCCGTCGAGGAAGTCGGCGATGCTCTGGGCCGGGCCGCCGTTGTCGACGTGGTGCAGCGCCTTGACCGACCACTGCGGCGAGCCCGACAACCGGCGGAAGTGCTCCATGCACAGCTTCAGCCTCACCCCGCGCTTCCTCGCCAGCGCCAGCAGCCCGTCGATCCGTCTGGCCTTCTGCTCGTCGTACTGCCCACTGCGGGTGTGCTCGATATCGAAGTACGGGCTGCTCAGCCAGATCCGGCAGAAGTTGCCCCGATTGGCCGAGAGGTTCTCGATCCACCTGGTCATCTGCGGCATCCCGCCGCTGCCGGGCGTGACCATGTTCAGCCCGATCGGCACGTAAGGCCGACCGTCGGACAACTCGAAGTACCGAGCGTCCCGCGGGCTGACGCGGACGAACAGGTCCGTCGCCTTCTTCCCGGCCTCCGCCGCCGCGGCGAACGTCGCGGCGAGCCCAAACGCCACGGCCCCGGCCGCCACCGTCATCATACCGACACGCATGATCCACCTTCCTTTGCTGCCGGTGTCGCCCTCGCTAGAATGCCGGCAGACGAACTACCTTTACCGCGCCGCAAGTGGCGACGAAAGGGAACTCGGATGCGCCGACCACGAACAGCTCTCGCCACCGTTCTGGTTTCCGCCGTGCTGTCTGCCGCCGCATCGGCGGACGTCCGCTCGCCGTGGGTGACGACGGACCGGACGGTGGACTGCTCGAGCTACGAGACGATTCTGCGGGACCTGATCGGCCCGAGCGTGACGGACGAGCAGAAGGCCATCGCACTGTACGACTTCTACCGCCAGCGCGTCTACCACTACAAGAACATGCCCGAGAGCCGTATCCCGCTGAAGTGCGTCAACGTGCTGGGCAACACGCTGTGCGGCTCGCAGGCAACGTGCATGAAGGGGCTGCTGGCCGCGGCGGGGCTGAAGGCTCGCGTCGTCTCCCACCCGGGGCACACGTTTTACGAGGTCTTCTACGACGGCCAGTGGCACGGCTTCGACACGATGTGCCACTTCTACGTCTTCACGCGGGGCCCCAAGCGAACGGTGGCCTCCTACGAGCAGCTCAATCGCGACCCGACGCTGATCCGCGACGCCGTCAAGGAAGGCCGGGCCTGCCCCGGCATCTGCCCCTGCGGCGACAAGCCGATGAACTTCGCCGCCAAGGTCCGCGTGCTGAACTACCAGCCCCACACCAGCGACTGGTCCGTGAAGGACTACGCCCTGCGGGACGGGGAGCAGATCGTCCGTTCGTGGTGGCCTCTGGGGCGCCCCCTGCCGGGCACGCACCGCAGCCGGGACCCGGGCCCGATGCACACCTGCGGCTCGCGCGACCGGAAGAACCCGCCCGAACTGTTCCGCTTCTGGGAGCCGTACGGCATCCCGCGGTTCGGCGGCGTGTCGATCAGCTACCGCCACTACTTCAACGGCTGGATGAGCTACTCGCCCGACCTGTCGGCCGGGCCGCTCCGGAAGGCCCTGCGGGCCGGCGAGCTCCTCGTGCCCGTCAAGTGCCCGTTCTACATCTCCGCCGCCCGCGTCGCGCTCGAGGCGGCCTGCCCGGCGGCCGACAGCCGCGTGGAGGTCGCCGCCGCAGCCGACGGCAAGTGGCAGCCGATACTGACGGCGTCCCGGCGCGGCCGGCATGAGTACCGCGCGTCGCTGGACAAGGTCGTCGTCCGCGCCAGTCGCGGCCGGCACACGTACGAGCTCCGTTTCCGTGTCCACGGCGGGGCGGCGCTCGAGCGGTTTCATCTGAAGACGATCTTCGTCCACAACGCGATGGCCGCCCCACACGTGATGCCGGGCGCCAACGAGGTCACGCTCACCGTGGCCGATCCCGCTTCCGCCGCCGGTCGGCCGATGGCGGTGATCTACCGCTACAAGCCCGCCCCCGGCTGGGCCAATCTGAAGACCATCGAGAAGACGACCACGCGCTACCCCTTCACGTTCGCCGTGAACCTGCCTCAGACGAAGAAGCTGCCGCAGATGCAGGACCTCACGCTCCGCTGCGGCAAGCTGCACTGGGTTCCCAGGACGAAGGTCCTGCCGAATCGCGTGCTGTGCGACCTGTCCCGACCCGAGGCCGTCAAGGCCTGGCGGGCCGATCCCGACATCCGCCTGTCCCACGACGGTGTCGGAATGCTCCTGGCGGTCGCTCGGAAGACGACGTACCCGCAGGCCAGCCTGGCGGGCCTGAAGGAGGACTGGAGCAGCTACCGCACGGTCGTCGTCGAGTTGGAGAATCTCGGCCCCGCCGCACAGGAGGTCGTCTTCCGCGTCCGGTCCAACGAGGACAACAACCAGCGCACCGACGTTCAGCAGACGATCGGCAGGGGCAAGACCGTGATGCGGATCCCCACAGCGGGGCTGACGAAGACCCGCATCGACGCGATCACGAAGGTCTACCTGATGACCTACCAGGTTCCCCCCGCCGGCTGCCGGATCCGCGTTCGGCGGATCTACCTCGAACCGAAGCAGGACCTGTAGCCCTGCGGCCCGAAGGGATCATCGCAGAGAACGCGGATTATTCCTCTTCGCCGCCCTGCTCGTCGTCGTCGGACTCGCCGGCGCCGAGGGCGAGTTCGCAGAACAGGCGGATGCCGATCGGCAGCGCATCGTCGTTGAAGTCGAACGTCGCGCTGTGCAGGTTCGGCGCGTCGGCGGCGCCGGGCGGGCGGAGGCCCAGGCTGCCCTGGCAGCTCGGCACGACCTGGCCGTAGTAGGCGAAGTCCTCCGCGCCGGTGGTCGGCTCGATCTCGAAGACGCCGTCGGGCCCGAGGAACGCGGCCGCCCGGCGCATGAACTCCACGGCCGCGGGGTCGTGAACGCTGGCGGGGTAGCTCTCCGGGAAGACCACCTCGACGCGGCAGCCGAAGCCCTCGGCCACGCCGGTTGCCACCTCCTCGAGGCGGGTTTTGACCAGTTCGGCCACCTCGTCGCGGAAGGACCGGATCGTGCCCGCCAACGCGGCCGACTCGGGAATGGCGTTGAAAGCCTCGCCCGCGCGGACTCGCCCGACGGACAGCACGGCCGTCTCGATGGGCGGGACGTTCCGGCTGACGACGGTCTGTAGGGCAACGATGATCTGCGCGGCGGCGACGACGGGGTCGATCGTCTCGTGGGGCCTTCCCCCGTGCCCGCCCCGGCCCGTGACGGCCAGGGCAAAGCTGTCGATCCGCGCCTTGGCCGGCCCGGCGCGCAGGCCCAGCCGGCCCAGCTCGACCGTCGAGTAGCCGTGCAGGCCGAACATCGCGCCGATCTCGCAGCCGCCGATTGCTGCGGTCAGCGCGCCTTCCTCGATCAGTCGCTTCGCCCCGCCGCCGCCCTCCTCGGCGGGCTGGAACAGCAGTTTCACGGGGCGCGGCAGCAGGTGGCGGCACTTCGCGAGCACCATCGCCGCCCCCAGCAGCATCGCCACGTGCCCGTCGTGCCCGCAGGCGTGCATGCAGCCGGGGTTCTGGGAGGCGTGGGGCAGGTCCGTCCGCTCGGCTATCGGCAGAGCGTCCATGTCGGCCCGCAGGCCGACCGCCTTCTTCGCCGCGGCGGTCGGGTCGGTCGGATGAATCCACCCGACCACCCCCGTCTCGGCCATCGGGGCCACGTACTCCACGCCCGCCGCCGACAGCTCTCGCCGGACCAGCTCGCTCGCGTAGGTCTCCTGGTAGGCCGGCTCCGGATGGGCGTGCAGGTCGCGCCGCAGTTCGGTGACGTGCGGGGCGATCTCGGCGATCAAGTTCTCCAGTTCCGCGTTCATGGGCACTCCGTTCTCGCATCGACGGCAGAAGGGAAACGCCGAATCGGCGAAACCCGAATGCTACAAGGTGCGCTGAATCCCCTGCAAGGCGGCGCTCTGAAGATTGCTGCGCAGGCGGGGGGCGCGGACAATGTCGGTCGGCGGGAGGATGGACGATGAAGACGGCGCGTTTGCTGTTGCATTGGGCGATCTGGGCGTCTGCCGCGGTTACCTGCGCGGGGGCGGTGGTCAGCGAACGCTGGGGCGCGAAGGGTGTGCGCTGCGCTCACGGCGGTGCGGTGAAGGTCGTACGTTCCGGCCAGACAGTGAGGATCGAGGTCGATCTGTCCGATCTGCCGGAGGGCGCAGGAATTCGGCGGGCGGATCTGCGGATCTTCCGGACGGCGGAACTAACCGGGCGGGACGACGAGGCGCTCGTGAGCATCGACATTCGCCCGGCCGGCGAGCCCGCGCTGAAGCTGCGCGGTCCATGGTACGATCGGCTGGACGCGACCGAGGCCGCGCGCAAATGGGCGGCGGGTGCGCGGAAGGGCCGTTTCGACGTGGCGGCCTGCCCGAAGTGGGACGAGGAAGCGACGTGTCTGGACGTCGAATACGACGGCGCGCCGGCCCGCGGGCGGGCGCAGGTGAAGTCGCTGACGGTCACGCATCGGGCGGGGCAGACGTTTATCGTCTTCGGCGAGATCGACGACCGCTCGGCCGAGGCGGCGCTCACGTGGGGCGTACTAAGGAAGCGGCTGGAACGCGTGGATGCCGAGCGCACGGTCCGCTACCGCATTTACCGTCACGATCGGCCGATCACGGCGGACTCGCTGGTCGAGGCGGAGCTGCTGGGCGAGGCGAAGCCGATGTCCGGCTACAACGCGCGGGGGCGGTCGGTCGATCAACTCATCGCCCTGCACCGCCGGCGGGCGATTGACGACATGGAGCTGGCCAAGCGGCTGGCGCGGGAGAACTACTTCGACCGATACCATCCCGACATGCCGGAGATGGCGGAGGTGGCGATCCAGCGATTGGCGATCCGGACCGGCAAGCCCTTGCCGCCTCGGATGGGGCTGTACGTGCATCATCCGGCGAAGGCCGGGCGGGCGTACTACGCGGTGGTTGCCGTCGTCGACGGCACGGCGAGCACGGGCGACTTCTCACCGGCCAACAGCCTCGCCGAGCCGGTCGTCGAGACGGTCGGCCCGGGCCGGCCCGTCCTCCAGGGCCTCGCCGACGTGACCGTGTTCTACGACTATCCCGGCAAGCGTTTTCGGTACGTTCAGTGGGCCGGCCCGCCCCGCGCCCACCTGCCCAACCAGTACTACAACTGGGGGGTCTTCGTCCCCCGCGGGCGGGAGGCAGCGCAGCGGCGGCGGCTGAGCGTGTTCTTCCACGACGCCCGCCGGCGTTTCCTCAAGCCGCCCTGGCCCCACCGGCAGGACACGGTCCTCCTGTCGCCCCACGACGGGCCGTATCGGTCGTTCGGCTACGGCTGGCACGAGGCGCTCGGCACGCTGCGGTCGTTTCGGCAGGGGAAGGTCCGCCCGTTCTTCGCACGGCGCGTCGACGCGATGCTCGAGTGGGCCATCTCGGTCTCTCGCGCCGACGCCGGGAGAGTCTCCTGCGGCGGCAGCGGATACTGGGGTGGGACGGCGGCGCTTCAGTACGGCCTCCGCCGGCCGGGGCGGATCGCCTACGTGATGGCCGACAACTCCCCGGACGCCGATCCGCGGCAGACGCCGTACGAGTACAGCCACTACGGCCGCGGCGACAAGCGAAAGACCCGCCGGGCGAACGTCGAGGCCGTCTGGGGCAGGCCCGAGTGGAACCTGCCCTGCGAGGAGGGAGGAAGCATCTGGGACCACGCGAACCTGCCCGCCTTCGTCCGATCGGTCGGCGATCGGCGGACACTGCCCTTCGTCTCCCTCGGGGCCGGGTCAATGCACCTGACGTGGAAGCAGGAGACCGACCTGATGAAGGCCCTGCTGGCCACTCGCAACGCCTTCATGGCGGAGTTCTTTTGGGGGGGCAAGGCCCATAAGCCCCTGCCCGTCTCGGCCGAGTCGGGCGACTGGCCCTTCGAGCCGCGGTCCGACCGCCCCCTCCTCGCCTGTGACGCCAAGCAGCGCCACCCCAACCCGAAGTTCTTCGAGGCGCAGTTCGCCACGGGCAGGCGCGGCTATGGCGCAGGCAGCCGGCTGAACACGCGACCGCGATGGGACGGCGAGACGATCGTCGACGAGCCCGACCGGCTGGAGATGACGATCTACTCCGCCCGCCGCGTCGTTTACGCCGGCCGCGTCACGTGCGCCGTGACGATCCGCAACACGCACAAGTTCCGCCCCGCCCCCGGCCGGGCGCTACAATGGTCCCTCACCGACGCGAAGACGAAGAAGCCTCGCGGCGGCGGGGCGGCGAAGGCCGACGAGCACGGTCGCATCGTCATCGACGCGATCGAGTTCGCCGCCCCCGCCCGCCTGGTGGTACGACCGGCCAACGGATCGGCCGATAAGAAATGATGCGACACCCGCTCCAGCCGGGCGTTCAATGATGGGCCGCAGCACCGTACCGGCAGCTCACGGCCGCCCCTGACGGGGCTGACTTGGACAGCTCGGCCGGCCACCCCGTAGGGGTCGGTGTTCCCGGCCCGGGGCGCCGGCGGGCCGCCGAAGGCGGATCACCAGGCCCTGGAGAAACGACATTCTCACAAGAAAGCCCCGGCAGGGGCGACCGTGGTGCTCCGGTCGCACCGCATGCGGTGCGGCGGCCCGGAGCTTGTGGTGCAGGGAGTTCATGATGAAGTGCGTCAGGCAGTGCGTGACAGTGGTGGTTCTGGTCTCAGCGGCCGGCGTCTGGGCGGCCCCGAAGGGGACGGACCCGGCCTGCTATGTGAAGAAGGCCACTTGGTACGAGACAGTGATCGCCTCGCGGGAGGCGTTGACGCGGTCGCAGGCGGCCGCCGCGGCCAAAGCAGCCGCGGCGGCTCCGAAGAGCTTCGAGCCGGTTCGGGTCACGATGGGCCGCAACGGCTCGCGGAAGATCAAGGTCCGCGTCGTCGGCGTGAAGAGGCTCTATCTCGGCGGCTGCTCGACCGGG
>Ga0180437_10002107_pt1 | contig 32590 bp, 31 predicted proteins | sample SS_ome_4_FD_132410 | JGI IMG/M metagenome (GOLD analysis project Ga0180437, IMG submission 132410) | Hypersaline lake sediment archaeal communities from the Salton Sea, California, USA - SS_3_D_1 metaG | ecosystem: Environmental > Aquatic > Non-marine Saline and Alkaline > Hypersaline >... | reverse complement strand
TTCCTCTCCCAAATTCTGCAGCATTAGTTTGTTTAGACTCAGATCAATTAAGATATTTTATAAAGGGATGCCTTAATACCAATATTTGTTAAGCTGATGGGTAGCAATCCCTTTGGGAGCGAAGAATCCGGTTTGCACCGAAAGACACTCTTCACTCCGTTCATAGTGACACCACCATTTAGGGCAGCCCTTATTTTATTGTCAATGTCTCACCCCGATATTACTCGTACCCGATCTCTCCGATTTCCTCTCCATTCACGATAACCTGGTAGTTGCCAGGCGGGGGAGTCCCCAATGGCACATTTACATCAAACGATTCAAGAACCTGAACGCACATCTCCGCTGGGTCAATAACGGAATACATTTTTACATGGATTTGGTTTTCCTGGTCGGGTTCCTTTACATCGACCCGCAGCATATGGCACGGCGTCGGCAGCGTTCCCGAAACCGTTAAGGCGAATTGCGGCGGATAGCTTTCCATGATTAAAATATCACTCTGACCTATGAATGCTTCCCCGTTTTCCAGGTTTACATCTTCAGGCTTTGGTTCCCAATCGAATACCCCTTCATCTTCTGTATTGGAATCATCATTGGCGCTTTTAACCACTTCATCACTGCGATCAGTAGACACCGTATCTTCAATATCACTGGGTGTTTCGGAGATTGATTCCGCTCCGCTGCCAGTATCTAAGGAACCAACACATGCGGAAAGCAATCCGAAGGTAAGCATGCAGAACAGGATCCATTTTATATAAAGCTTGATCGAAATTCTTTTATCCATGTTTTCATCCTCCAAATAAAGGCATCTCGTCATGAATAATTAACGATTCAGGTCGGATTAATGTTCCAGGCCAACCTGCAGAAATCAACCCTTCACGACCGCCACCGGCCGCAGACGGGCTACTTTTCTGGCGATTTCTGCCCCAGTTACCGTTGCTACCACTTCATCAACGTCTTTATACGCTTGAGGGGCTTCTTCGGCCAAACCAGCCATTGAACCTGCTCGCACACGGATGCCTTCATTCTCCAATTTAACTCTCAACATATCTCCACGCACCTGTTTTTTTGCTTTCTTGCGGCTCATCACCCTGCCAGCGCCGTGACAACTGGATCCGAATGAACGCTGCATACTTTTTTCGGTCCCAACCAAAACCCAAGAGGCGGTCCCCATACTGCCAGGAACCAGCACTGGCTGACCGATAGACCTGTACTCGGGCGGCAGTTCCGCAAAACCCGGACCAAACGCACGCGTAGCGCCTTTGCGATGAACACACACTTTAACACTTCTTCCAGCAACTTCATGCGTTTCGATCTTTCCCATATTATGGGCAATATCATATACTTGCGTGAGCCCCCAATTGGATACCTTTCCGGCAAAAACCTGTTCGAAAGCCTGTCGAGCATGATAGGCTAGTACCTGCCGGTTGGCAAAGGCATAATTCGCTGCGCAGCGCATGGCCGCCAGGTAATCCATGCCCTCGGACGAATTGAGCGGCGCGCAAACCAATTCCCGATCAGGCAGCACAATCCCGTACCGTCTAACAGCAGATTGAAGCTGTTTCACATAATCCGAGCAGATCTGGTGGCCGAATCCGCGCGAACCGCAGTGGATTTGGACGACGATATTGTTACGAAATAATCCCATCGCCCTCGCGGCTGCCTCGTCAAATATCTGGTCGACAATATCAACTTCGATAAAATGGTTGCCTGCGCCCAGCGTTCCCAATTGTGGGCGGCCGCGTTCCTTAGCGCGCGGGCTGACTTTGCTTGGGTCTGCGCCTTCTATCCTGCCGTTGGCTTCTGTGCGCTGTAAATCCAATTGGTTAGCATAACCCTTATTCAAGGTCCAGCCTGACCCCTCCCGACAAACCCGATCCAATTCTTTGCTAGTCATGCGGATTGAACCTTTCTTGCCCACACCGCTCGGGCAGTGCTGGTTCAAAACGGTCGCTAACTGGTCTAAATGAGGGGAAGCCTGGTCGATTGGTATACTGGAAGCCAACAGCCTGACCCCACAGTTGATATCATATCCGATCCCCCCGGGAGAGATCACCCCTTCCGGATATTGAGTGGCAGCTACACCCCCAATCGGGAACCCGTATCCCTGATGCATGTCTGGCATAACAATCACATTTCCAACCAGACCAGGTAAGGAAGTTGAATTAACTGCCTGTTCTAACGATCGATCAGTCATTACTTTGTCCAATAGAAGCCTGGTGGCGAATATCCTTACCGGTACGCGCATATCGCTGCGAAAATTCTTGGGAATTTCCCATTCATACTCATTAATTCGTTTTAAATCCTGAATTTGGAACATTAATGCACCTCCTGAGTCATCTGCCGGTTAATGTCAATACATCTACCCTAGACATCAAACACTATTTTTACTTCCATGCCCCGAGGGGTTTTTATTATTTCAAGTTCGTGGTAGGTAACCGCCTTTATCTCCTTATCAATGGATGCAATGGGAGCGCCGCTTATAACCGCAGATAATATATCTCCTTCAATAGCGAGTTGAAAATCATCAAATCCCAATCCCTCCAATTCACCTAAATACAACAGTTCAGAGAGAAACGATACCAGACGGGTTTCAGGATCAGCTGCATCAATGTGAAAATCACGCTCAATTCTGGGCGATTCACGCAAATGCATGCCCGCCAGAGAATTCATTCCCCTGGCTGCGCTTTCCAATAAAAGCTCCATACTGGGTGCCCAAACCAGAAGCTCCCAATCCGCTGTGTGTTCAATTTCACAAAATCCCGATGCACAATAGCCCATACCATCCAGTATAATGGATAATTGCTTTCTACTAAATAATAATTTCACAAACATTAAAAATAAAAGTCTACATAGAATTTTACGCGTATAATTGGTTGGCGGATCATCTGAGAAATTTGATCTAATGAGCAATTTAAAAAAAAGGTTAAACCGGATCGAAGCTAGCCTGCAGACCCTTATTGAAGGTGGAGCAGCCAGGTTTGCCGCGCCTGATAAAGAATTAAAGGAATTTAACCAGGAACTATTGGAAGTGTTTTCAGAGAATATTCGATCGGATGAGGAGGGTGTTCTCATCGCTCCAGAAGGGTTTGTTCTCAATATCAATCCCAGTCAATACGAAGAATGGAACTCTAAACAAGAGCTGTTGAATTCATTATTGGAAAAACTTCGGTTATACGCAAGCGATGAGAGTATCCAATTTCTGAATGCCCCCTTTATTCGAATTGAAACAAAGGAAAAACTCCCCTCTGGCAAGTTCCAGATTGAAGTATATTCTGGAACAGCTGACCTCCCACAAACAAGCGCCATTAAAATTGAAGAACCAACGGATGCAGTCAAAATTCCATCCGGCGCATATCTCATCCTGGATGGGATCGAAATTGTAAACCTGGAGCAGTCTTTAATAAATATCGGAAGAAAACCAGACAATCAGCTTGTTCTGAATGATGCGCGCATTTCCCGAGAGCACGCCCAACTCAGGGCGTTAAAAGGACAATTTGTCCTATTTGATCTCAATTCATCGGGAGGCACTTTTGTGAATGGCGAACGCGTCCGCGTACACACACTCCAGGCGGGTGATGTTATATCCCTGGCAGGAGTACCTCTTGTTTACGGACAAGATCCTCCGGACAGGAACGAAACACAAAACCTTAACATTGATTGATCCGAGGTTTGATTATGGTGAATATCAATAATAATCGATGCCCCTCAGGAACTCCTTTAGAAAGATGAGCGCGCCAATTGTCTTAGTACTGCGAATATTTCTTGCTCTAATCCTGTATGGTTTCATGGGTTGGGCGTTGATTACATTGTGGAAAGATCTTCAAACCCAGAAGAGTAGGATTTCGTATCCAACGCCTCCCAAAATTTCTTTACAGAGACAATCCCAGGAGGCATCTGAGACCTTCATTTTTGAGATTCCCGAAATAATACTGGGGCGCGATCCTGCCTGCACGCTAACTGTAGATGACCAGACCATATCCGCACAACATGCAAAACTCTCGTACCACCATTCCCAATGGTGGGTTAAAGATTTAGATTCAACCAATGGGACTTATCTGAATCAGGAAAGAATCGAAGAGCAGCAGGTAATCACCTCCGGGGACATGCTTCAATTCGGCGAAATCGTATTTGAAATCCATACTCAAGCAGCAGGGCAGGATGAATAAAGAATTATTTATCACGATTGTAAAAATGAAATAATACCAACTTAACATACCAAGCCAGGGAAAAACGGTACAATACCGGGAATCATCAAAGTGCATCACAAAGAATAGATACGAAGATATAAAGCTTTTTCGATCATCAGGAGATACAAATATGAGATCGCATCCAACGTTAGCAGTAATTGGTGGATCAGGTTTATACGAGATGAGCGGCCTGGAAGACGCTCAAGAGTTCGCTATTGATACCCCGTTTGGCAAGCCTTCCTCCCCGGTCATCGTGGGAACCTTTGCAGAGAAACGCGTCGCTTTTCTGGCGCGCCACGGAATCGGGCACACAATATCGCCTTCAGAGATTAACTTCAGGGCGAATATTTATGCCTTAAAATCGCTCGGTGTTGAACGCGTGATAAGTATCAGTGCAGTTGGATCATTGCGTGAGGATTATGCCCCCCAGGATATCGTGATCCCGGATCAATTATTCGATTTCACCAAAGAACGAAAAAAGACCTTTTTCGAAAACGGTCTGGTTGCTCATATCAGCCTCGCGGATCCATTCTGTTTAGATTTTTCAAATATATTATTCGAATCGGTTTCAGACACAGCTGCGGTCGTCCATAACGGCGGGTCAACAATCATCATTGAAGGACCGCGTTTCTCCACCCGTGCAGAGTCGAACGTTTTTCGGTCCTGGGGGATGTCTCTAATCGGTATGACAACTGCTCCGGAAGCCTTCCTGGCTCGCGAAGCAGAAATGTGCTATGCTGTCATGGCGCACGTAACCGATTATGATGTCTGGCATATCAGCGAAGAACCAGTGACGGTGGAAATGGTTCTTGAGATTTTGAATGAGAATACTAAAATAGCTCAAGAAGCGATTACCAACGTGGCTAATGACTTGCCCGCCGAAAGGGATTGTGGTTGTGCGCACGCCCTGGCTGATGCATTGATCACCAATCCGGGAATGGTCCCCCCAGAAACACGCGCGAAATTGAGCTTCCTGGTTGATAAATACCTCGAGTAGATTGGACATTTTTAAACACCTATCATGCCCGGTTTCGAACCACATATTAACAAATCATCTGAGAAACAACAACGAATAGTCAAACGCATTCATTCTTAATAAATAAACCTGCTGCAGTAAACCGCATCCAGGGTCGTTTATTATTATTAGCAGCCCTGTTTATGCTGGTGTACGCGTTGATTCTCACCGTTTCAACCTCCGTCCGGGAGAGATCGTGGGAAGTCGAATATACTTGGATTCATTGGATAGGTGTTTTGGTCTGGATGACCGCGTTTTATCTGGCTCACATCACTACCAAAAACCAGTATCCGTATCGAGATCCATATCTCATTCCAATCAGTGCGCTTCTTAGTGGTTGGGGATTGATGGCGGTTTACCGCCTTTACCCAACGTTAGGAACCCGTCAATCGGTATGGTTATTACTCGCGGTCGTGGTTTTTATAACCGGACTTCGTGTGCGCCTCAATCTAAATTACCTGCGGCGATATAAATATATCTGGTTGACTGCAGTGCTTGCATTAACCGCACTGACATTTCTCCTGGGAACCAATCCCCTGGGCTACGGTCCGCGAATGTGGTTGGGATGTTGTGGAATTTATTTCCAACCATCTGAGCCGTTAAAACTTTTATTGGTTGTATATCTTGCGGCATACTTTGCCGACCAATATCCGTACCTTAAAGCGAACCATTCTTCCCATCATTCTGTTAATAAGAAAACAACTTCCAATACATACCAAAACAAACCTTACCAGAGAAAACCTGCCGCGCCTCTTCTCCCGCTGCTAGCGCCGACCCTGGTGATTATGGGGTTAACCCTGGCGCTGTTAGTCGTCCAGCGTGATTTAGGCACTGTTCTGATCCTTTTTTTCGTCTACACGGCAATTCTATATGTGACTACTGGCCAGAAAAAGATATTAATATTTACTTTCCTGAGCCTGGTTCTGGCATTTGCGGCTGGTTACTTCCTGTTTGATGTCGTGCGATTGCGCCTTGAGGGCTGGATAAATCCATGGTCCGATCCAAGCGGCAGCACATATCAAATCGTTCAGTCGCTCATGGCGATAGCGAACGGTGGAATAATCGGCCGCGGTCCCGGATTGGGCCATCCAGGGCTGGTTCCCATAGCTCACTCCGATTTTATTTTCTCGGCAATTACTGAAGAAAGCGGGCTGCTGGGTGCAGTTGGTCTGTTGGTTTTACTCGCCATTTTTTGTACCCGCGGTCTGAGTATCGCAATAAAAACATCTAATCCTTTTCGAAGTTTCCTGGCTGCTGGAATCACTGTATTGTTTGCAGCACAGGGATTTGTCATTATCGCCGGCAATATCCGTCTGCTGCCGCTGACCGGGATCACACTGCCATTTGTATCGTATGGGGGATCGTCGTTAATCATTACGTTTATCAGTTTGTTGTTTTTACTCATTATCAGTGTACCGTCGGAAAGTAAATCTAATATTCCACTACCCACGAAACCATATCTCCACCTTGGGGCTCTGATTTTCATAGGATTGGGAGTTACCTCCCTGGTCGTTGGCTGGTGGACGATATACCGCAGCCCAAATCTGATATCCCGCACAGATAATCCACGTCGGTCCATTAGCGATCGATCCGTACAGCGTGGTTCAATAATAGATCGAAACAATCAACCGATTAATATCACCAGCGGTCCCGCAGGTGATTTGCTGCGAACGACCCAATATCCAAATCTTTCAAATATCGTCGGCTACACAGACCCCACCTATGGACAAACTGGACTAGAAGCCAGCATGGATGGTTACCTGCGCGGCTGGTCAGGTAATCCCGGATTGACTGTCTGGTGGAACCACTTGCTGTATGGTCAGCCTCCCCCGGGATGGGACATCCGTTTGAGCATTTCTTTAGAGCTGCAAGCTATTGCAGATGAGCTGATGGGTGATTCCAAAGGCGGGCTTGTGCTGCTGAATGGATTAACCGGTGAAATTCTGGCTATGTCATCGCAACCTGCTTTTGATTCAAACTATTTGAATGATACCTGGGAAGCGCTTATCGAGGATAAAGACTCCGCTTTATTCAACCGGGCAGCCCAGGGAGGCTACCAGCCTGGAGCCTCGTTAGGAGCGTTCCTGCTGGCAGAGTCATCATCTGCCGGGAAAATTTCCACAGCGGATACCCGAACACAACAAACCCGTGAAATGGATTATGAACTTGACGGTTATCGTTTGAACTGCGCTCAAGATCCTGGCAGTGATACATGGGGGAGCGTTATATCTGCCGGATGCCCAGCGCCAGCGGCAGATTTAGGTTCCCAACTCGGTTTAGATGGAGTAAGAGCAGCTTTCCAGGATTTAGGTTTCAATTCAGCGCCCATTTTACGCCTGGAAACTTCCGGGTCCCCGCAAAACGAAAACATAAACAGCCCGGAAGAAGCCGCACTGGGATCAGGATTGCAGATCAGCCCTCTCCAGCTGGCGCTTGCCGGCGCCGCTCTCAGCAGCCCTGGTGTACGTCCTTCAGCGCAGATTGTCAGCGCGGTAAAATCACCTCAAGGAGATTGGCAAATTCTCCCGGCCCTGGATGAGCCTGTACAGGTTTTCTCACCGGATACAGCCAAAGAAATTGCCAACGCCTTGGCTGTCGATGGACTGCCAATCTGGCAAATTGTTGCTACCTCACCTCCACCCCCTGGCGAGACAGAAGCACAGGCTGGTACATGGTATCTGGCTGGAACGCTTCCGGATATTGAGGGAACCCCGCTCGTTCTGGCGCTCCTGATTGAAGAAAATAACCCTGTGTTAGCAAAAGAAATTGGGCAGAATGTTTTGAGCGGCGCCCTCAACCAAAGCCCCTAGATCAACTTTAAAAAGCGCCTCTTGCCAACTCTGAGCACCCCGGTGTGCGGAAATGGCTGGTTCGCTTCAGTTAATATATCTCCATCCAGCCGGACTGCGTTCTGTGATATCAGCCTGCGGCCTTCACTCTTACTGGTTACCAGGCCGCCTTCCACAATGACTTCAAGCACCGTCTTACCGGCTTGAAGCGAAAATGTGTCCATTTCCTCCGGCAAATCCCCGCGTTGAAATACATTCACAAAAGCTTTTTCGGCCTCTTTTGCATCCGTTTCTGAATGGAAAATAGAGACAACTTCAAATGCCAGTTTCATTTTTACATCTCTCGGGTGCAGTTCTCCCGAAGCTATTCCATCTTCTATACCGGCGATCTCTGGCGGTGTCCAACGGGTTACCATACGGAAGTATTGCCCCATTGCGCTGTCCGGAATACTCATTACTTTCCCGTACATATCCTGCGGCGAAGCCAGGAGGGGAATGTGGTTGCCCAATGATTTGCTCATTTTTATCTCCCCGTCTGTACCTGGCAGGATGCCCATTATGATCCCAATATTCGGTTTTTCACCGAGGAAAGTCATCAGTTTACGGGCTGCCGTAATGATATTAAACAACTGGTCTGTACCGCCCACCTGCACATCCGTTCGCATTGCAAATGCATCATAACCCTGCATGAGCGCATAGAACGTCTCGTGCAGGTATATCGCATCGCGGTTATCCCAACGCAGCCTGAAATTTTCCCGGGTCAGGAACTGCTGGATCGTAAAATTGGAGGCTAATTCAATCAGGTCTGCGAACGATAATTTTGACAACCATTCCGCGTTGTACATGATCAAAGTCTTATCGCGATCGAGAATCTTGTAAGCCTGTTCAGCGTAGGTGCGGGCATTCTCGTCAACCTCTTGCGGTGTGAGCTTCGGCCGCAGACGATCTTTATCAGAAGGGTCCCCGATCAATGAGGTGTAATTACCCACCAGAAAAATTACTTCGTGCCCCAGCTCCTGGAATTGGCGCAGCTTTCGCATCGGTACTGTATGACCAAGGTGTAGGTCACTGGTGCGCGGGTCAAACCCACAATAGACCCGAATTTTCCGTCCTTCTACAGCGGCTTCGCTCAATCTTTTTTCAAGTTCATCTGCCATTGCCGCTTTTAAAGTATCGTCGCCGTATTCTGTACCCTGCATCAAATAGGCTACCTGTTCACTGATACTCATTTTCTCCGACATTACTGATCTCCTCTCCTTCATTTCCGCATAACATTGATGTAAAAAAAACGCCCTCAGCGGTGAGGGCGCGTTATCTCGCCGCAAAAAGCATCCAGGCTATCGGATGTAATACTCACCAGGGTCAGATCGTTCCACTTTCCTCAACTTCGATCGCTCCAATAATATTTCGAGAATTTTATCACCTTCTTCAAAACCCATACGGCCTTTCACTTCTTTGTTCACTTTGACTTCGCCCATTGTTCGAAAAGCAAAATGCGATTCTGAACCCCTGACGTGAACTTTATCCCCCCAATTTGAATGATAGACTTCGAGCCGATTGACCTCCTGCCATTGCAATTCTACATGTCTTAAACCATTTTTAAACTCAATACCCTCAGCACTCACCTTAATGAAAGTGCGCCGGTCCATCCAATTCCCCAGGCTGATCGCCAAACCAGCCAGTAGAAAAAAAACTCCTAAGATAGTGACCGTATATGGAACAGGACTGCCGCTCAATTTCAGGATCAATCCTGTCAACATGACGAGAACAAATAGCATCCAGACAGTAATTTCACCTCGACGGGATAACTGTTCGGGATAGTATTTACGCTCAAATTCAGTTGATCCGGATGTATCTTTGCCGATCATAATAGATGAAATGATTAATCCGATCTTTTTCAAATTTATAGATCATCTCAAGATTGGATTATAAGTTATTTAACCCCAAATTCAAAAAACTTATTCTTTTAAACCGTAATGGTATATTGCCAAAATATAATTATCTGAAATAAAGGTGAGGATTTGTTTTGATGAATTTCTAACAAATTTTTTTTACGCGTGCTATAATTTGCGGCATTGGAGAGAGCATGTATGAACCTGTGCTTGTTCTGAACGCCAGTTTTGAACCGCTAAATGTGTGTACGACCAGGCGGGCTATTGGCCTGGTATTGACTGGAAAAGCGGATATGGTTCTCAATGGACGGGGAGAAATCAGGACTGTCTCACGCTCCTTCCCTCGCCCTTCAATTATTCGATTGGAGCGCATGGTAAAACGCCCGCGAATCCGGGTACGGCTGACCAAACGGGAAGTGCTGCGGCGAGATGATTATACCTGCCAGTACTGTGGAAAGCGCTCCCCTGATCTCACAATTGACCATGTAATTCCACGCAGGCTTGGCGGTACCCATACCTGGGAAAACCTGGTCGCAGCTTGCCCAAACTGTAATCACCTGAAAGGTGGGCGTAGGATCGAACATGCACATATGCGCCTTTTACGTCCCCCAAAAGAACCGCCTGCTTCAGCCTGCTACAGGTTCGCGAATCATATAGACAATAATCATGATTGGCTGCCGTTTGTTGAAGGTTGGTAGCCAATACAGATGTAAAATTTTTATTATTAATTATGCAAGAAGTAAAAAAAAGACCGTCCAAAAAGCAGGATTTGTCATGCTGAACGATGTGAAGCATATGCTTTTTATCGGTAGTTAGACCCTTCGCTTCACTCAGGGTTACAGACTTTTGGGATAGCCCCGTGCCATATTGAATATCCGGAAAGTTTTTTAATCATTCAACCTCTTCCTCTTGAAGTTCTTCTCCTTTCCGCATATGCCTCCACAGGAGCATTACGGCTGCCAGAACTGCAATGACAGCCATTAATGCCTGGTTTGCATTGATCCCGGCAACCACTGCTTGATCGATCCGTAAAAACTCGAGTAAAAATCGACCAAGAGGATAGAGGATAAGATAAATTAGAAAAATATCCCCGGTAAACAGGCGTTTCTCATACTTGCGCCCTATCCAGAGCAGGATGATAACAATTCCCAGATTCCACAACGATTCATAAAGGAACAAAGGATGGAAGGTTTCCTGATCTTCAAATCCAGGCAGCCGGTATTGAGGATCAATCTTGATCGCCCAGGGCAGGTCGGTTGGATAACCATAGAGTTCCTGATTCACAAAATTTCCCCATCGCCCAATCGCCTGACCCAACGCAAGAGCTGGCGTAGCGATATCCACCCATAACAAGAAGTCCAATTTCTTTCTTCGGCAAAATAAGTATAAAGCCAGAACCCCACCAATCACCGCGCCAGGTATACCCAGACCACCTTTCCATATCGCGACCGCGTCTAAAGGGTGCGTAAGATAATACATGGTTGTCACACCAATATCTACGCTGGATGGCGGCGGAGTGAGAATGTGCCAGATACGCGCGCCAATAATTCCACCGATCAACGCCCAGACAAGCCCATCCCAGACCAATTCCGGGTTCTCTCCCCGCCGGCGCGCCTCAACCGTCGCTAACCAGGCTGCAGCTAAAGCGCCTACCATGATGATTACGCCGTAAAATCGAATAGTCAAAGGACCAATTTCAAAACCAGTCGGCATAGATTACCTCTTTATCGTATAAACTAGCTGATCTATTATTCCTCACCCTCTTCTTGGTATGCCTGCCGCCGAACATCAACAATCCGTTGCACAGCGGTGATATTGGCGAAGATGGCGATAATCCACAATCCTACCAGAGGGATATTCAAAATTAATGATGGAGCAAGCACAAGGTATCTCTCCATTCGGGTCAGGATACCAACCTTTGTATCCCATCCCAGGGATTGACCCCGGGAGCGGATATATGAAACCAGTACAGAACCAGCAGAAGCGGCAAATACCAGCATCGTCGCCAGACTGTCACCCACCTGAACATAATAGTAAAGTAATCCACCAAAAATAATCAGTTCCGAATATCTGTCCGATACAGAATCAACGAAACCTCCGAATTGTCCATCCATTCCACGCAGGCGCGCCATCGTTCCATCAAGCGCATCGATTGGACCCATAGCAAGGATAATGAGGCCTCCGATGGTCATTTGTCCATTCGCCAGGAATACAGCGCCTACTGTATTGCCGATCACGCCCAAGATCGTCATCATATTCGGCGTCAATCCCAGATTATTCAGGAATGTGCCGATGGCGGTCAATAAACCCCTGAACCGGATGCGAGCCTGATCGGTTAAGGTTGTACGGCTTCTTTCTTCGTTTAGTTGTTCCACCGAGTTTTTATATTCGCCTTTCGAAGTTAATACCGCCAGAGTAATTTTTCATAATCAGAAATTACGCTGGAAAATGTATTGGATTTAAATGTCACAGCATTTACCGGGCTATGCTATCGCATGCCTGGAAACCTGTCAACCATCATCCCCCATAAGCACTTCTCTTTCACGGCCTCCGCTGACTGCTGGACCTACAACGCCTAACTCTTCCAGGTCATCAATCAACCGCGCTGCCCTTGGATACCCAATATGCAATCTGCGCTGCAGCATGGATGCGCTTGCTTTTTGTGAGCTGCGAACAATTTCAATCGCTTGTTCCAGGAGCTTGTCGCGGTCATCCAATTTTGCTTCATTCTCCAACAATTGCTCCCAGGGTGGTTTTTCACTTTCCAGCGGGGGATGCGCCTTTTGCCAGAATGTGATCACCCTTTCGACTTCTTGATCACTCACCATCACTCCTTGTGCTCGCATCGGAGCCGGGGCTTCCGGTGGCAGAAAAAGCATATCCCCCTGCCCGAGCAGAGATTCCGCTCCGGCGGTATCCAGTATGACCCGTGAATCGACCGACGAGGCTACCGCAAAAGAGATCCTGGCAGGGAAGTTGGCTTTTATTAAACCGGTCACCACATCCGTGCTGGGTCTTTGGGTCGCCAATACCAGGTGAATTCCGGTGGCACGAGCCATCTGAGCCAGACGGACCAGGTTATGTTCGGTCTGATCTGGAGCTGACATCATCAGGTCAGCCAATTCATCAATCAGTACCACCAATCGCGGCAGGGTCTCTCCATCTTTCTTGCGCCGCATTTTTCGGTTATATGTATCGATATTCCTCGATCGAGAGGTCTCGAGCAACTTATAACGGCGGTCCATTTCATTGACTACCCAGCGTAACACTCCCAGGATCCTTTCAAGTTCGGTCTCCACCTGGCCGTAAAGATGCGGCAATCCGTTGAAACGCACCAATTCAACCATCTTGGGATCGATCATCACCAATCGCAAATCTTCCGGAGTGTTGTTCATCGCCAGACAGGTTGTCAAAGCCGCGATACAGACTGACTTACCTGATCCTGTGGTCCCGGCGATCAGCATATGGGGCATACTCCCCAGGTCAGCCACAATTGGATTGCCGGATACATCCCTTCCCAGGGCAATGGTCAGCTGCGATCCAATCGAATAAAACGCTTCAGATTCGAGGATCGGGCGCAACCTGACAATGGAGGATTTCGGATTTGGAACTTCGATACCCACATAAGGTCGTCCCGGCACTGGCGCTTCTATTCGCATTCTCTCTGCCGATAAAGCCAGTGCCAAATCTTTCCTCAATCCTGCAATTTGTGCGACTCTGATTTTATGGCGTTCCGCATCCCCTTCCGAACCAGATTTTTCCTTCTCCAAATACCCGGGTTCGATGGCAAATTGAGTAACGGTTGGTCCAACTTGAAAACCGACAACCTTAACAGGAATTCCAAATTCGGATAATGTTTTTTCAATCAGACCGGCTGTCATATTGATATTGCGTTCATCAGGTCGCGATGATCTCTCCTTCACCAATAAATCAAGTTCCGGCAGCCTCTCATCTCGATCGCGAGCCGAGACGGTCTCAATGCTGCGGTCCTGTTCTATCTTAAAACTTTTGCGGAATTGCGGCGGCAATTTGCTGCGCTTCTTTTTTACAGGTTTCATGGATCGATTGATGTCTTGCTTACCTGGGATTGGCGCCTCGCTGACTGCTGGACCGACAGCATCCAATATTGCCTCACTCTTAGGGATCGGATCTCCCCAGATTGAGGCAAAAAAGCTGAAAACCTTCGATAATCCAAAACCTACAAATACACCAATCAACAACAATCCAATCAGAAAGATTTCTATCCAGTAATCTGCCTTCAATTCAATCGAACTCAAAAGTAGCTTTGTCAATTGAACCAGTCCCCATCCAATCCTTCCCCCATCCAAACCAGTTTCAGCACGTGGTAAAGAAAATCCGCCAGATAATGACAGCATCGCCAGAGAGACAAAAGCGACCAATTCAATTCCCATAATTCGACGCCATTTCACAGGAATACTTTTCTGATATCCCTTATAAAGCAGTATCCATAATCCAGAAATTACAAATAGAATCACAAACCATGCGGTACCCCAGCCAAACCACAGCCGGAGGATAAAAATCCACCACCCTAAAATCAAACCGTTTTTAGATGGGGTTATCAATGCCAGCAAGGTCATAATACCGGTTGCAATTAAAAGAATACCCACAACATCCCAGATGATCCTTTCAATTCTTGCGGGTAAATCTTTATCCCTAATAATGAGCCGGCTGCCCGCATTTGGTTTATCGCCGCCTATATTGGGCAGTTCATTTTTGCGATTCTCGGATGACATTTGCATGGTCAATATGATCTATTTTCTCAGCTTGGGTATTATTTCTTATATCGCTGATAGATGCAATATAAATGCCTGCCAGTATTAAAACCGCCCCGGAAACCTTCATTATTGTTGGAACTTCACCCAGAAAAATATACGCCAGGATCGTCGCTCCTATAGGTTCTCCCAACAGCACGATAGAAACAAAAGCCGCCGACAGATACCCCAGCGCGTAATTCAATGAAGAGTGACCAAGTAATTGGGGGACAATTGCCAGCAAGATAAACCACACATACGCCATGTTTGGGTATCCCGAGATGGGATTATTTGAAAACAAAGCAAGAACAATTAAGACGACCGACGCAATACCATACACGACAAACACGTATGATAACAACGAGACGCGTTGGCGCAAACTGCGCCCAATGATGACATACATGGCAGCTGAAACAGCTCCTGCCAATGCTAAAAGATCCCCCAGAAATGCCTCCCCGCGAAAGAAAGTATTATAAGTAGGGCATACCACTCCCCCGTGCTCCACACTGCACACATCACTTACCGCGATGATAATCACGCCCACAAACGCTAATACCATTCCGGATAGAACTGGCTTGGTAATAGGTTCTTTTAATAATATGGGGGAAAACAGCGCCACCCAAAGAGGTACCGTTGAAACCAGAACAACCGAACTCGCCACAGTTGTGTATTCTAAAGACTTTATCCAGGTCGAAAAATGGATCGCCAGGAATATGCCTGAGAGTATCGCCAACAGAATTTCTCTTTTCGTAATCGATCCAAGTTCAGCCCGTTTTTTGGTCAGCACGAAAGGAGATATCAATAATGTAGCAACCCCTAATCGATAAGCGGCGATAATAATTGATGCGGCAAAATCCTGGGCGAAACGGATGAATAAAGAAGCTGTTGAAGCAGCCAGGATTCCGACGATAATGGCAATAAAGGGGTTTACAGGGGGGCGGCTTGGCGTTCCCATTTTATAAAAAGGCGTTGAAAGTGTTATGCAGACCTGGATCGTCAGATCGGATTAATTGAATATCAGGCTTTTAAGTCGATGATTAATATAATTTCTTGAAATTTGGGTTGCGTACGTGCATGATGACTTTGCCGGAGATTGAACCTCTATCTATCTCACCAAATTGACGGCTGTCAATACTTTTTTCCTGAGTACCGACTACCTGAAGCTTATCACCCGTTTGATTAATTTCTTTTATCAGTTTGATCATAGTACCATGCAGTGAATGTTTAAAAACGATAACATCACCTTTTTTGAGCCGGTTTAAAACAAAAGGGATTTTGCTGACAATCACAAAATCCCCTTCTTTATACAAAGGATACAGGCTTTCACCTGTAACTTTTAAAACACGTATCATTAAAGATCAGGATACACCATTTCCAGCGCTGGCGCATAGGGGGCATTTGCCTTTTTGGTAGGCACATTCTTGGTCTTCCAGAAAATCTCGGCAAATTGATTTACCGCATCTACAAGCTGAGTGCCTGCTTCTCGATCTGCCGTCTGGCGACATTTTGAACCAAGCTGCATGATATTGTGGACGATCTCACCCAGTTCTGGGAAGGTCTCTAAATGCTGCGCTTTGATATAATCTCCCCAAATCACACGAATTTCGTGTTTGGCTTTTTCAGCATGCTCTTCCTTTACCGCTACATATCTTGACATACTGTTGCTGTATTCCACGCCTTTATCACCAGCATTTTCTTCCAAACTGGTCATCAGGTCCATCATGCGCACCACGGTAAGTGCGTCAATCTGAGCGGTAATCGGATCGTAAATCCCGCACGGCACATCACAATGCGCCCTTGCTTTTGGAAACTCGCGTTTTTCGTCTAATGCCTGCAATGCTCTATAAATCATTTTTTCCTCCTGTGAAAGTGAAATCGATATGAATACCGGAAATACTGCCCTCTCTTCCTTAACTCTCAATTCTTCGTATAAAATATTCGGTTTTACCTGGATGATTTAGCCTTCGATGATTATAATCTCCAGGGATATGCCGGCAAATATTTTATGCAAGGACAGTCTTATCCATTAACATCATAATAACGATTGGCGTTTTTATTGTCAAGGTTTTTTTCAGGAAAATAATAAAAATTAACATAATTCATATAATCTACCTGATTCGTCCACAATATCTGCATACTACAATCGATTATGTTCTTTTACTTGACAAAGGTCAATGTGGGTACTACAATTTTTACCGCCAATACCATTGGACTAAACTGGTAATAATCCATAAGTGATTTGAGCCAGTCTAAGAAAAAAACCATTCTATCCAGGAGGTCTTTTCCATGACGTATATCATTACTAGTCTTTGCCTGCGAGATTCGGGTTGTGTAGACGTGTGTCCAGTCGAGTGTATCATACCCGGAATCCCACAAGAAGAATGGCCCTGGTACTACATCGATCCAGACACCTGCATCGATTGTGGAGCTTGTGTACCTGAGTGCCCCTTCGAAGCCATATTCCCTGAAGATGAGGTGCCTACAGATTACACAGCTAAGGGCGGAGAGTACATTAGCAAGGTGGGTCTAACCGGACATTATGAAGGTGAAAACCACCACGGGGAAAAAGTAGTGCTGGACTGCGTTCGCCAGCTTGAAGAAGGGGAAGTTCTTGACCTGACTGAGGACAATCAGCCTAATTATGATTACTTCACCGAAGGTCCTGGTTACGACGCTATCGAGTAGTCATAGAAACACACCTCAATTGAATATTTTTTTATTAATAACGAGAAGGTCCAATCTGACCTTCTTGTTTATTAAATCCAGGGTGATAACCTTGGATCACTGTCTAGTGTGTATAATTAAATAACACAGTGCATTTGAAGCAGGTAATAAACGTCCGAATCAATTATTTCCTGGATATTTAATTGGCTGCGGAGGATCATCCAAAACACTCTTGTGGCTACGGAGGTAATAAATGGAAAATGATTCTAGTTCTCAAGAAAATCTCAGTGAAGAATTCAAGAACCTTGGAAAAAACCTGGTGGATACCATGCGTTCTGCATGGGAGAGTCCAGGTTTAAAAAAACTGCAAGGTGAAATCGAAAATGGACTTTCAGAATTTGGTTCAACGGTAAAAACTGAATTTGATTCGATCAAAGAATCGCCAACCGCCCAGCAGTTCAAAGCAGATATGGAAGGTCTTCAAGAGCGCTACAAAACTGGGGAGGTCGAAGCGAAAGTGAGGGGAGATCTCATTTCTGCGCTTAAATCAATCAATGACGAACTGTCAAAAATCTCGCAGAAGTTATCCAGTGAAGGTAACGAAGCCGGGGCTGAGGATGCTCCGGAAAAGGAACAGGGCAGCGAACATGCCTGAATTTATTCAATCAGAAACCACCCCTGGTGAGACGATCAAAGCTGGGGACGTGGAAATCACACCTTTTGCGAAATCATTAATAATAAAAATCCCTGGTTTCGCTGGAGGCTTGATTTGGAATCGCCCACATTCCATATTGGTTCAATCAGCAGACGGGGATGAACAAATCTACCCGGTGGTCGATGTCACCCGGCAGGTATTGTGGTTATTAACTGGAATAGGCATCGTTGGTATCCTTTCTGTGCTGATCTTTTCGAAGCGCAAACAAAATAAAAGATAGGAGAATTTAACATGGCAGAAGAAAAAAACTTAGGAACCCAAAAACAAATGTTTATCGATGAAAGCGCAATGGAAATGATGAAAGATACGCTTGGCAATTTTCTACAAGCAGGCAATGTGAAAACTGTGTACGGTGAACCGATTAAAGAAGGTGAAACGCTCATCATCCCCTCTGCTGAAGTTTTTGCGGTGATGGCTTTCGGGGCTGGTTCTGGTTATGGAAAAGGACGGCAAGCAGGTCCGGAGGAAAGAGATACTGAGAAAGAGGCGGATACAGAAGAGGAATACACCGGCGAAGGCGGCGGGAGTGGTGGAGGAGGCGGCGGACGCATCCTGTCGCGTCCAGCAGCGGTAGTGATTGTTTCGCCTGAAGGTGTACGCGTCGAACCTGTAATCGACATTACCAAAATTGCTTTAGCTGCGCTTACTGCCAGTGGTTTCATCCTGGGGATGCTTTTCCGCATGATGAATCCCAGGCGGGCATTAAAGGAGATGTAGTCCTTTTTTTTGATCTCTGGCCTGTGAAGCCGGTTTATTGAATCTATTGACATTTTCCTTTCCTATAAATTATTACCAATAGATTGAATAAACCGGCACAAAAGTTTGAAAACTCAATAATCGATGATTGGATTATTAAAATAGAGCCTTGTATCGCTGTCGAACATAACATAAAGCACATATATTCCCAGCGCTGTTCCGATTGGGAATGCGGGAAGGCTCAAGATTGCCAGTATCATGGCCAGGATTCTGGCCCACCCTTTAATTTTAAGCAATCCAATCCCGGCTAACAATCCCGGAATCGAAAACATAAAAGAAAATGCCAAGATCACCAATGCAGTGATACCCGTGGTAGTAATCGCTGTTTCATTACCATAAATCAATCCCCCACCGAAAATAACCGCTGAAGCACACAGCGCCGACAGGAAACTCGTAACGCCCAAAATGATATAAATCCAACCCACGATTTTTACCTGAGATCCCATCTACCAAAACCTCCTAAAAAAGATTTTGAACCTGACAAGTATTTAGATAACTTTACTTTCATTAATTCCTTAAAACTTTTTATATGCAGAATTATGGATTTGGTTTCTTCATCTTCTTCAGAAGTGTCTAAACATGGAATACTTCGCTCAATATTTTTTGTATTACTGCTTACCGTTCTGTTTGGAATAGCGTATACGCAAAGTCCGCTGTATACATCAAACCAGAACCAGTACTTCCTACACGGGTTTGCAGATGCTGGCTATGGTTATTTAAAAAACGATTGGCTTGCTTCAACGACTGAAACAACGCCCGTTTTTCGGTTTTTGGTCGCAGCCACAATGCAGCTCTTTCAAAGAAGTACCATATTCTATTTTTATTATGCGGGCTTAATGGGGATTTACCTATTCAGCATTATAGGAATAGTCTCATCTGTTGTTGATATCAAACGGCACAAAACAATTTACCTTCTTTTCGTTGCCATTTTATTAGTAATCCATTCAGCCGCGTTTCGCTTTCTCTTGTCACAAACAATCGGAGATAACTGGAAATACATCCTGGAAGATGGGTTAGCCGACCAACGCCTGTTGGGTTCTGTCTTCCAACCCAGTTCATTTGGCGTCTTTCTGCTGCTTTCGATCTATCTATTCCTGAAAGGAAGACCGGGCTGGGCAGTTTTTTGCGCGGTACTAGCAACCACTATACATCCAACATACTTATTGAGCGCGGCTTCGCTGGTGCTCAGCTTCATGGTACTCACATATAAAGAGGAAGGGTCACTCCGTAAAACGCTTCTCTTGGGTATTTATGCTTTTATCCTGGTGCTGCCGATACTAACCTTTTCCTATGTCAATTTCGCGGGCACTCCTGCAGAGACCTCCAGGCACGCCCAGGAAATTCTGGTTAATTTCCGGATTCCCCACCATACAAAATATGAATGGTGGTTGGATGCCACAGCTCTTGTGAAGATCGCTATTATTTTGTTGGCTATTCACCTCATCAAAAAATCAAGCATGTACTTCATTTTATTGATCCCGTTTTCTATCGCAGCCTTATTAACGATGTTTCAGATCATCAGCGGCAGCAGTTCATTAGCGCTGATCTTTCCCTGGCGGTTGTCAACTTTCCTGGTTCCGCTGTCCACAGCGATCATTGTGGCGAAAACCCTCATTTATATTTCAAACCGTTTTCCAACGACCTTCGAAAAACATAAAAAGTTGATCGAATTTTTAAGCGTCCTTCTGGTTGCTTTCATCGTCCTGATTGGCGCGATTCGCTTCTATCTTGATTACAATCGTAAATTGTCGGCTGTTGAAAATGAGATGATGGCATATGTTGCAGCGACGCGTACTCCGGATGATGTCTATTTTATCCCGAAAAAGATGCAGGATTTTAGACTTGCGACCGGATCCCCGGTTTATATAGAATTTAAGTCCATCCCATATCGGGACACTGACGTTCTGGAATGGTACGATCGCATCCGGAATGTCGATCGTTTCTATAAGAAAAAAGATTGCGCGGCTGTGTATAAAGTATTACAGAATGGGGATGCAACCAGGGTTGTAATCCCCGCCGACAATTCTGCCCCAACATGTGACCACCTGTTTCCAATCTATCAGGATGATTTTTATCGCATATACAAACTTGACGAGGATTATCCCTGAAAATCTTCTAACCTGATTAATCGATCTTAGTTCAACCGGTATTTTCTCCCAATTCAACCCTGATTTCCCACACTCCAGGCTCTAAAAGAGTCCGGCTGTATGGCAGCTCGCTTCGTTTGATAAAACCCATAATCCTGATATTTGTCGTATGAGTGGTGGCAATAAATACGTCCACACCATGGTCACGTGCATATTTGATTAAATGCAGCATAATGGCAGTGCCCATTCCACGGTTTTGAAAATCATCCCGAACGACGATTGCGCTCTCCGCCGCACCAGGTTCTCTATCCACGCGCATATCATACCGGGCTACTGCGATTAGACTTTCAGCGCCATCTTCTTTAACCGTCCCCACAAAAGCCATGCGGTCTTTATAATCCACGTTCGCGAAGTGCCTTGCCTGTTCATCAGACAACGCTTTAAATGCCTTTAAAAAACGAAAATATATCGTCTGCGGCGACAGACGATCAAAAGCTGATTGAAGTAAAGGAGCATCATCCGGCCGGATAGGTCGAATTGTTGCAGGAGTCCCGTCCTTCAATTCAATCGATTGGATATATTCACCAGGATAGTTGATTAACCTCTTCATCTAAACGGCATCCAGCTGCCCACACGACCGATAATTCAACTAAGGGAGGACTTGGTAGAAATACTCAGGTTGGTCTATAAGCCGCATTCTGTCTGGTGAATGGCGAACCATCCCCTGGACGATCATCTATCTGGGTCGTGTGTTTCCAAACGACTCGAGCGGCCCACCCGGAACTCTGGCAAACACAGCGCGTTCACCAAGGAGACGAGCAGCCTCCCATCCTGGATATTACACCAGGATTGTTGTCCCTGCTTGGCCTTGCTCCCGATGGGGGTTGCCTGGCCGCAGACATTTCTGCCTGCGCCGGTGGTCTCTTACACCACCTTTTCACCCTTACCATATTGGCGGTTTGTTTCTGTGGTCCTATCCGGTGGGTTACCCCACCCCGGGCGTTACCCGGCATCGTACTCTGTAGAGTGCGGACTTTCCTCAGTTCTTCCAAAGAGAACTGCGATCGCCCAACCAACCTGAGCGCTTCCATCATACTAGTTTTGTTTGCTGCTGTCAATTAAGCTGGACAAAACGGTTGCACTCTAGTAAAATACCTAGTCGCAATTATTAGCAATATAGGCTACGGAGGATAATTTTGGCAAACATTAGATCACAAATAAAACGAAACCGGCAGAATGAAAAGCGGCGACTGCGAAACAGGGTCTACCGCGGCCGGGCACGTACATATGTAAAGAAAGCACTTACGTCATTCAATGCTGGTGATGTCGAATTAGCTCGCCAATCCACCCAGGAAGCCATCATCGCGCTGGATAAAGCCGCCCAGAAGGGTGTTATCCATAAGAACAATGCTGCCAGGCGAAAGAGCCGTTTGATGAAACGTCTCAATGCAATTGAGAGCGAGACCAAGTAGTAAGTTGTTCTACTCTTGACTTGAGCATCAAAGGCTGCCTCCGGAATGGGGCAGCTTTCGTTATTAACTTAACCACCTGGAATCCTCTCAGCAGTAAAGGCGATTCAGTCATACCAACAACTCCAGCCCTATGACAGCATGTTATAATTTCTTTTCCGGCAAAATAACCAATAATTTGGAATGAGTATCAGCTTTCTGATTGAATTTTGGTCGGTTTTCAAGCACATATCAGTTTTCTATTCTTCTACACGTTTAATCAATCAATTTTGGGGAATTATTGATGTTCCAAAGTGAACAAAAAACCCTTGAAAATAAAATCATTGAATATTGTTCTGATAATAATCTTCCAAAACCTGAAGAGATCAATTGGAAACCGATTCCATTTGATGGTCAATGGGGCATCTCCACATCCTTCTTTCAACTGGCCGCACAAGAAGCACGCTCAAAGGCTGTCAAATCTGGAACGAAAATGCCAGTACCACAGCGCGCTCAAGAGATAGCAGCTGGTATCGCTGAAAACTTAGGCGCACCCAGCGGGTTTTCGAAAATTGAAGCACTGAACGGTTACCTGAATGTTTTCTTCTCAACGGCTGAATACAGCCGCCGGGTGGTTGACACTGTATTACAAGAAGGTAAAAAATTTGGCTGCGGCGCCTCAAAAGATAAACGGGTTATGGTTGAATTCTCGCAGCCGAACACCCACAAAGCTTTCCATGTCGGACACCTGCGGAATGTTATTCTCGGATCTGTGATCTGTAATATCCTGGAATGTGCTGGTTTTGAAGTCATTCGCGCCAACTATATCGGTGATATCGGTTTGCACGTGATTAAATGGTTGTGGAATTATCAGAAATTTCACACCGGTGAAAGTCCCACAAGCAATAAAACGCGCTGGATGGGCGATATCTACGCTGAAGCTGACCGACGGTTGGATGAAAACCCGGAATTTGAAAGCGAAGTACGACAGCTTTTTACAGCATGGGATGAACGGGATCCAGATGTGGTTGCATTGTGGGAAAAAACCCGGGATTGGTCCCTCGAAGGTTTTCAACAAATTTATGACCTCCTGGGTGTACATTTTGACCGCATATACTACGAGAGTGAAGTCGAGGAACCTGGCAAAGAAATGATTGCCGAGCTCATTGCAGAAGGGATTGCCGAAGATGAAAGACCGGATGGTCCTGTAATTATCCGGTTAGATGAGATTCTAGGTCTGGAAAAGGAAAAATACCGCGTACTTGTCGCTTTACGTTCAGATGGAACTTCGCTATATGCAACTAAAGACCTGCCGCTGGCGATACAAAAGTTTGAGGAATATGATCTCGACCAATCCATATATGTTATTGATGTACGCCAATCCTTTTATTTGCAGCAAATCTACAAAACGCTTGAAATTATGGGATACCCATGGGCAAAGGATTGTTATCACCTGGCATACGAAATCGTGAATCTGCCAGGAAATGTGACCATGTCTTCCCGTGATGGGACTGTTGTCCTTCTGGACGATCTGATTCAAGAAGCAACGCAAAGAGCATTCCAGATTGTAACGGAGAAAAACCCGGCTCTAGATGATGCTGATAAGACGAGTGTCTCACAAGCGGTTGCATTAGGTGCATTGAAATACACTATGCTGGCGCGTGATAATGTCAAAATCGTGACCTTTGATTGGGACAGCGCGCTGGATTTTGATGGCCAGGCGGCTCCCTACATCCAATATGCGCACGTCAGAGCAAACAGCATTCTCAGACGTGCCGGAGGAATTGTTCCCGCCTCTCTGAAACCTGACTATGCACTACAGACTGCCGAGATTCAGCTCATCGACCTGATATCGCGTGTGCCGTCAGAAATTGAACGCGCCGCGGAAGATTTAAAACCCCTGCATCTAACAAACCTGGTTTACGATATCGCTAGATCCTTCAGCGACTTCTACAACCAATGTCCTGTGCTGAAAGCAGATAAGGTAAAACGAGCATACCGGCTGCGCTTAGTCGAATCGACCCGCCAGGTAATCGCCAATTTACTGAATATCCTGGGTATCATTCCTCCAGAGGTTATGTAAAAATATTGTCACTTGAGTTAGTAAGAATTAATTTATCAACATCAAAAAACAATTACAAAAGGAGACTTTTAAATTCATGGCACCAATCCGCACGTTAATAATGGGCGCTGCCGGGCGCGATTTTCACAATTTCAACGTTTTCTTCCGTGACAATCCGGACTACCAGGTCGCCGCATTCACAGCCGCTCAAATCCCAGATATCGAAGGTAGGACATACCCCCAGGAACTATCCGGTTCATTGTATCCATCTGGCGTTCCGATCTATCCAGAAAGTGATTTGGAAGAACTGATCATCGAGAAAAACATCGATCAAGTTATCTTTGCATACAGCGATGTCCCCCATACATTTGTAATGCATAAAGCCTCTCAAGTTCTGGCTGCTGGAGCAGATTTCAGATTATTTGGCTCCAAGAATACACAAATTAAATCCAGAAAACCGGTCGTTTCCATATGTGCTGTGAGGACCGGTTCCGGAAAAAGCCAGACAACACGCCAGGTCTCACAGATATTGATCGGTATGGGATTTCAAGTTGTTGTAATCCGACATCCAATGCCTTATGGAGACTTGGTTAAACAAGCGGTCCAGAGATATGCGGATTACAGCGACCTGGATAAATTTGAATGCACGATAGAAGAACGGGAGGAATACGAACCACATCTGGATAACGGAGTAATTGTGTATGCAGGCGTTGATTATGAAAGGATACTTCGAGAAGCGGAAGCAGAAGCGGATATTATTTTATGGGATGGGGGCAACAATGATTACCCGTTTTACGTACCAGACCTTGAAATCGTTGTTGTAGACCCACACCGCCCTGGACATGAATTGGCATACTTCCCCGGTGAGACAAATACGAGAACTGCAGATGTTGTCGTGATAAACAAAATCGATACTGCAAAACTGGAAGACATTGTCACAGTCCGGGAAAATGTACGGGCAGTGAATCCGGAAGCAGTGATCATTGAATGCGCATCACCGCTTTATGTGGAGGATCCTTCTGAAATAAAAGGGAAAAGGGTACTTGTAATTGAAGATGGTCCGACCTTGACACACGGGGAAATGGCCTATGGAGCAGGATGGGTGGCTGCACGCAGATTTGGAGCCGCGGAAATTATCGACCCGCGTCCATTTGCCGTCGGTTCGATTTTAGAGACTTATCATAAATATCCCACGACCGGTGATGTCCTTCCTGCTATGGGTTACGGTGACCGCCAAATCAGCGAACTGGAAGAAACGATAAATAATACGGACGCCGATCTCGTAATTTCCGCTACCCCAATTGATTTAAATCGAATAATAAAGATCAATAAACCATCTCAACGGGTACGTTATGAACTGCAGGTAGTTGGTCAGCCAAACCTGGTTGAGATTTTGGAACGAAAATTTAACAAGAAAGCCTGAACAAACCGAACAAGCAGCGAATTTTTTCAGATATTAGCGTAATTGATACCAGAAATGCCGAAACTCCATTGGGACACTAAAAAAGTGCCAGAAGCAACCGCAGGTGAGATTGAACTTTTTTGCGTTGCTTATCCCAATGGGAATGGTTATCCGCCTCCGGTATCAGCGCACGATCCGGTTAACAAGGTGATCTTAGGGGATAACTTGAAGGTTATGAGAGCCCTTATGGATAAGTATGAAGGACAAATTGACCTGATTTATGCTGACCCTCCCTTTTTCACAAACCGCCAATATTCCGCACGGGTGGGTCAAGGCGAGGACTCGCGCCGTCCGCAGGATTGGCAGCTGGAAAAGGGTTATCAAGACGATTGGCCAGACCTGGCTTCATACCTGGATATGTTGTACCCGCGCCTGGAAATGATGTATCGATTGCTGGCGCCTGACGGCACCCTTTATCTGCATCTGGACTGGCACGTGAATTCATACGCTCGCATCCTATTGGATGAGATATTCAGTCCTGAACGTTTGCTGAATGAAATCATTTGGATCTATCACGGACCCTCGCCAATTAAAAGCGCCTTTAACCGCAAACACGATACGATCCTGGCTTATACAAAGGGTAAGAAATACACATTCAACGCCAACGCAGTGCGCCAACCTTACGATCCCAAGACGATAAAGACATTTAACTCCTCCCCAAAAGCTGGATTTGGGAAAGTGCCGGACCTGAAACGTGGAAAAGTTCCGGAGGATTGGTGGTACTATCCCGTCGTCGCCCGAATGCATAGTGAACGGACGGGTTATCCAACCCAAAAGCCTGAAGCGCTTCTTGAGCGTATTATCCTGGCATCCTCTAACCCGGGCGACTTGATCGCCGATTTCTTCTGCGGCTCAGGAACAGCTGCAGCTGTTGCTGAGAAATTGGGCAGAAGTTATCTCGCGGCTGACTCTACATGGCGGGCAATCCATACTACTCGGAAAAGGCTCACAAACATAGGATCGAAACCTTTTAGCATTCTGAAAGAAACCAATATCAATCTCCCGCTGCGCGAGTTTGAACCGGATTACACGATAAATTTCTCCGGAAACACATTGAACTTAGTATCTCAGAATATTACAGATGTAGATTATTGGGAGGTGGATCCAGACTGGAAAAACAAATTATTTAACAGCGTTGGACAAGCCCTTCGTCCACGCAAGAAGCGTCCGATTAATTCCAACATCAACCTTTCATCCATTACGTTAGGCAAGAAACAGTGTGTTCGTCTCGTGGACGTAAAAGGAAACCAACTTCAAACCATTGTGGAAATATTATGAAACTTTTTGTTCCAGGCAGAATTTGTCTTCTGGGTGAACACTCCGATTGGGCTGGCGGGTACCGGAGATTAAACGCCAATATTGAAAAAGGTTTTACGCTGATCAGCGGCACAGACCAGGGGATTTACGCTGAAGTTGAACCTCACCCAACCTCCTTGTTATTATCCTCAACAACCGAAGAAGGTGAAAGCATAGGTCCATACGAAATCCCAATGCAGCCGCAGACTTTGCTTGAAGAAGCTCAAGCGGGCGGGTTCTGGAGCTATATCGCGGGCGTCGCTTACCAGGTACTGACCCATTATCATGTGCGGGGTTTGGTAATCAACAACTATAAAACAGACCTTCCGATCAAAAAAGGACTCTCATCATCCGCAGCAATAAGTGTTCTGGCAGCGCGTGCTTTTAACCGGATTTACGACCTTAAACTCACGATACGCGGCGAGATGGAACTTGCTTACCAGGGAGAAATTACTACACCATCCAGATGTGGTCGGATGGATCAGGGCTGCGCCTTTGGCAATCGCCCTGTCCTGATGGTTTTTGACGGTGACCGGTTAGACACCACTGAACTGCAAGTAGATAAGAAATTATTCTTCGTCGTGGTTGATTTGCAGGCAGAAAAGAATACGATGGAAATACTCAACCGCTTGAACCGCTGTTATCCTTTCGCAGAAAATGAAATCGAAAGAGGCGTTCAGGAACTACTTGGACCGATTAACAAACGCATCATTGACCAAGCCATGGATGCACTGGCAGCCTCTGATGAAGCTAAATTGGGATCCTTAATGAATGAAGCGCAAGTTTTTTTTGATCGCTATGCCGCGCCCGCCTGTCCTGAAGAACTTGAAGCGCCTGTACTTCACAAGGTGCTGGAATATGAACCGTTGAAACCGCATATATGGGGCGGTAAAGGTGTTGGATCACAAGGTGATGGGACCGCCCAGTTTATCGCACGCAGTGAAGCCGACCAGCAAGCCGTAATCGAGATACTGGCTCGCGATCTTGGACTACCAGGAATGAAGTTATCCCTCCAACCAGGTCCAAAAGTGCGCAAAGCCCTCATTCCGGCTGCAGGTTTCGGAACACGGCTTTTCCCAGCCACAAAAGCCACAAAAAAAGAACTGTTTCCGATCATCGATCACGACGGCATTGCCAAACCAGCTATCCTCCTGATCGTTGAAGAAGCACTCGAAGCAGGTTTGGAGGAAGTGATTATCGTCGTGCAGGAGGAGGATCTGGAAGGATTCCAATCCCTCTTCCGGAACCAGATCTCTATCGAAAACTTTAATAAACTTGCGCCGCAATTTCAAGATTATGCGCGCAGGATACTTGAGCTGGGTCGGCGGGTCTCATTCATCACCCAATCTGCGCAAGAGGGATTCGGGCACGCCGTCTACTGCGCCCGGGAAGCAATTGGAGATGAACCGTTCCTGCTCATGCTTGGAGACCATCTTTACCGCTCGTTTGGTGAGCAATCCTGCGCGAAACAACTCCTGGACGCTTACCAGCACTACGGGGTCAACATTCTCGGACTGCGGATAACTTCTGAAGATGAAATTGCCAATTTTGGTACCGCGGCTGGCGTATGGATTGATCGAGACCGGGTCTTGAATGTGACTGAATTCTCAGAAAAACCAAACATCGAATATGCCAGAGTTAACCTACGCGTTCCAGGATTACCGGAAAAAGAATACTTGACGGTTTTTGGGATGTATGTGATCAAACCAAAATTATTCGAATACCTGGATGAGAATATAAAGAATAATATTCGTGAGAGAGGCGAATTTCAGCTCACATCCGCTTTGGACAGGTTAAGACAGGAAGATGGATTTTATGGCTTGATCATGGATGGCCGAAGGTTTGATATCGGCCTGCCAACGCATTATCTGGAAACTTTACAGACCTTCAGCCAATAAGGTTCACACTTCCAGGCTGTAACCTTCACCACGCACGGTTAATAAATATTTAGGCTTGCGCGGATTCTCTTCAATGGCTTTACGCAGCCAGCTGATATGCACATCAAGTGTGCGGGTATCCTCTGTATATTCCGTTTCCCATAATTCCCGAAATAATTCTTTTCTATCTAATACCTGGTTTGGGTTCTGCATAAATAATCGAAGTAATTGAACCAGGCGCGGCGTCAAACTGGCTTCTCGTCCTGCACAGTTGACCCGTTTTTTGTCCAGGTAAAGACATATGGGGCCAGCGCGTATGGAGTTTTTTTCATCACCTGGCAAATAAGGATTAATACGGTTTATTAATTTTCTAGTGGTAAATGGCAGCTTCAGGATTACCTCAGCATCAGTTTCCTTCATTGAGGACATGTCCCGGTCGGTTATCAGCACGATTGGTATACCACCGGAATGGTTATGGATTGAATGACAGATACGGGTTCCCGAGGTGCGCATTGAAGCGGCATTTACAACAACCAGGTTCAAACCTTTATCTGGCAGCCTCGAAAGCGCCTCTCCCCCCGTGGATACTGTTTCTATATCAAAGCCCTTCTTTCTTAAACCAGGAATAAAGTAAGGGCTAACAGCCCGTTTCCCTTCGATCCACAATATCCTGGCTCCTGGTTCCATAAAATCAATATAAGATCGATGGAACCAGATACAGGTTCCACTTGTCCCATTCTCCTTGTTTTGATTATAACGGTTTTTTATATATTTGCAAATAATTATCAATGATTTCTTTAACATTAGGCAATTATTTCAATTTTCTGAATATCTTCGCAAAAAAATATCGATATTTGCATCTCTTCAGTGCACATGATAGAATAAACTTTATTCCACAAGACGTAAATTTCCGTCTTGGTTAGAGGATGATATTTTATGGAAGATATGGTAGAAGTTGTGATTGACAGCATCCGCGTGAGCTTAATGTCGCAGCAAAGAATAGTTATTTTACGTGAACAGGATGAAGAGCGCTATCTGCCGATTTGGATCGGTGTATATGAAGCCGAATCGATTACAATCGCCCTTCAAGAAGTAGAGGTCGCCCGTCCGCTCACACACGACCTGATCAGAAACATGTTTAACCAATTGAATGCGCGCGTAATCAGAGTAGAAGTAATCTCCCTGAGAGACGACACATTCTATGGAAATATTGTGGCGGAATCAAATGGACATACGATCAATATCGATTCGCGACCGTCTGACGCGCTGGCTGTTGCCGTTCGAACCCACGTACCAATTTTTGTCGCCCAGTCGGTCATGAACGCAGCCAGTATTGTCCCAGAGGATGATATTCAGGATCAGGAACCGGGTATCGACACGCTACCCGAAGAACCAGAATCAGAAGAACGCTTATCAGTATTCGAAGATTTTTTAGAAGGTTTGGATACAAACGATATAGATACGGAAAGTGGGGATAGTGAAGCGGGTGATGATGACGATGACGGTAACCCCAAGCCGACTATTTAATATCACTTTCTCTTGAAAAATTAAAAATGCGGGATTCCCCGCATTTTTTACGTTATAATGCCTAACAGTAACTAAAAATAAACCCTGTGTAATCCAAAATTCACCCACAAATCCCCCAATGGTCGATCTCCCTCCCCCTGAAGTGACATCCGCTCCAGCCGTTCAGGTTGTTCCTCACAGCCGTGAAGCAGAAGAGGCTGTAATTGGATCTGTACTCATCAATCCTGAAGTATATTTCGATGTTACACAATTCCTGGTGGCAGATGACTTTTATATCCACCGTCATCGTTGGATTTGGGAGGCTTTTACCCGTTTGCACGAACGCCGGATTCCTATCGATACGCTTACGGTAATTGAAGAGCTTGATCAAATCGGGCACTTAGTTGAGGTGGGTGGAGCGGCATATATAACCGCCCTCATCAACAATGTCCCGACTTCTCTGCATGCGGAAGCCTACGGGCGGATAGTCGAACAAACCTCCATCAGGCGCCGTATGCTGTCCGCGGCGAACGAAATCGCTAAGCTGGCTTACCGGGAAGAAACAGGAATCGACGCGGTTATGGATGAAGCCGAGAAAGCCGTCTTTGGAGTCAGCGAAAGGCGAATGACGCGCGACCTGCAAACCATCCAACAGGTACTCAGTGACTATTACGACCGCATCGATTTGCTTTCAAGCCGGGATGAGGAGATGTATGGTGTGCCGACCGGTTTTATCGACCTCGACCGGCTGTTAGGTGGATTACAACCTTCTGATTTACTGATCATCGCTGGCAGACCTGGCTCCGGAAAAACAGCCTTTTTATTGACAGCCGCCAAGAACGCAGCTCAAAAACACAAAAAACACGTGGCAGTTTTTTCACTGGAAATGTCGAACGAACAATTGGTCCAGCGTTTAATCTCCCAGGAAACCGGGATTGATTCGCAGCGGCTGCGGACTGGGAAACTAGAAGAAGAGGAATGGCCGATATTCACCCATGCGATAGAAGTGCTCGGCGATTCGATCATATTTCTTGATGACACACCCTCACTGACGCCGCTTCAGCTGCGCACAAAATGCCGGCGTCTGCATATGGAATTCCAGCTTGACCTGGTTATTGTTGATTATATCCAATTAATGAGCAGCGGTTTGAGATCAGAGAACCGGGTTCAGGAAGTCTCCTATATTTCTCGAAACCTGAAGATGCTGGCACGAGAACTGCATGTACCTGTATTAGCCGCTGCACAACTTTCACGCGCTATCGAACAACGAACGGACAAAGAGCCGGTTCTATCTGATTTGAGAGAGAGCGGTAGTCTCGAGCAGGATTCAGATATTGTGATGTTTATCCATAGACCCGAACTTTACGACCAGGATACGATTAAGAAAAATATCGCCCAGATAAAAGTTTCAAAGCACCGTAATGGACCCACCGGAATGGTCGAATTAGTGTTTCTCGACTCAATCGCCAAGTTTGAAAACGCTGCCCCAGGCTATGCCGCCAGTTCTCAAACAGGGTACGAATGATCCTGTTTTGAATGCCAGATATGTCCAGATTTGCAGGTTTTTCTGAAAAACAGGTCCACCAAACTTCCATCCCTGAGGTTTTTTTTCAGGATATCCTGTCTGATATCGACCATTTAGGTGAATTAAAGGTAACCTTGTATTTTTTTTGGCGTTACAGCCATATGGAGTCTTCCGTGCGATTTCTACAGTGGAGCCAGATTCTCAAAGATCAACGGTTTATGGCTGGTATGGGAAAGACGCTCGCGGGTGCAATCCAATATCTTGAAGAATCGTTAATTAGGTCTGTACAAAGGGGAACACTTTTAAAGGCAGCATTAGAGATAGAAGACAACCGCGAAACGCTGTATTTTATCAATTCACCAAAAAGCCGCGCGGTTGTAGATGCAATCAAAAAGGGAGAATGGCGCTTTCCACGAGATAATGATGAACAATTTGAACCCTTAATTGAATCACCAAACATCTTTCGGCTCTACGAGGAAAACATTGGACCGCTCACTCCCCTTATCGCTGATGCAATTGGAAACGCTCAAGATGATT
>Ga0180437_10002106_pt1 | contig 32592 bp, 32 predicted proteins | sample SS_ome_4_FD_132410 | JGI IMG/M metagenome (GOLD analysis project Ga0180437, IMG submission 132410) | Hypersaline lake sediment archaeal communities from the Salton Sea, California, USA - SS_3_D_1 metaG | ecosystem: Environmental > Aquatic > Non-marine Saline and Alkaline > Hypersaline >... | reverse complement strand
GGTGTTTAAGTCATCCATTTTTTCTTTGGCGATTTCTTCAAGGTCTTTTTGAGAGAGCTTGCCGACCTTGGTTTTGTGAGGCTCTGAGGAGCCTTTTTTTATGCTTAACTTCTTTTTGATATATTCTGATACGGGCGGTTTTTTTAAAACAAACTCAAACGAGCGATCCTCATAGATAGTAACGAGGGCAGGGATTATTTGGCCCTTGGGTAAGTCCTTGGTGCGGTCGTTATAGGCTTTACAAAAGTCCATGATGGCCACTCCATGTTGGCCGAGGGCCGGGCCGATTGGCGGGGCCGGGTTTGCCGCGCCGGCAGGGAGGTTTAGTTTGAGGGTGGTTTTGATTTTTTTAGCCACTTGGCAACAAATCCTAAACCCTAATATCTAAATCCTAAATAAATCCAAAATTAAAGTATCTAAATTCAAAACGTTTTGGTTATTTGAATTTGGTGCTTGGGATTTGTTTAGAAATTAGAAATTAGAAATTAGAAATTTCACAAAAGAGCTTGCTTTTTTTTAAAAGCCTTTAGGCACTTTGTACAAAGCTTTATTTTCTTAGTTTTGCCATTAACTTTCATTTTAACAGACTGCAGGTTTGGCTTAAAGACCTTGCGGGTTACCGGGGCGCGCTGCAGCCAGCGTTTGCCAGCCACCCCTCGGTGGTGGCGGTGGGAACGTCCGATAGTTTTTCCTTTGCCGCAATGGGCGCAACGATTTGCCATATTTGCAAAACCAAAAACCAAAGACCAAAAATAAAAAACACAAACTTTAAAATGTAAAAATTTTAAGAGTTTTTAGGTATGTGTTTTTAGTATTTTATTTTTTGTTTTTTTATTTTGAGTGTAACGAATAGATTATACCAAACCCTATAGGCTTTTCAATTGGGAAATTGACAGGAGAAATTAATTGCTGTTAATCTATTGTATAGTGTAAACAATTAATATTTGGCTTACGATATTTTCTGATTTTTTTGTAAATTTAGCTGCCGGTTGGCTGGGGGCAGGAGTTGTAATACCAATCTCTTCCAGGAAACTAAGACCAGGAGGGTTCTGGGTATTGATGGCAGATCTTTTATTTGCCATAATATTTTTAATTGTTGCTTTTGAGTTTAGAAAGGGGGCTTTATGAAAAAAAATGAAGTAGTTGATTTCTTTGAGTTAAATATCAGGGTGGCGGTCGTTTTTGGCTTGGCTTTAATCAGTCTTCTTTTGGTTTATATTGCTTTTTGGAAGTGAGCTTTTAGATTTTTGCCACCTGCAGGAAATCCAACTCTACCGGTGTTTCGCGGCCGAAGATGGAAACCAAGACCTTTACCTTGCCTTTTTCATCATCAATGGTGTCGACTGTTCCCAAAAAGTCGGCAAAAGGCCCTTCGATGATTTTAACGGCCTCGCCGACGGCAAAAGAGGTTTTGTATTTTGGCGCCTCCATCTCCATGAATTTTTTAATAGTTTTAACCTCAGCTTTTGGCAGGGGAGTCGGCTGGTTGCCGACGCCGACAAAAGAGGTAATGCCCGGGGTGGTGCGGACTGTCAGCCACGACTCGTCAGTTAAAATCATTTTAACGAGCAAATAGCCGGGGAAGATTTTTTCAGAGACTTCCAATTTTTCACCTTTTTGGATTTTTATTTTGTTTTGCGTCGGAATCAGCATCTCCAGCACCTTGTCAGTTAGCCCCATGCTTTCAACCCGCTGTTTTAAGGTGTTTGCAACTTTGTGCTCGTGGCCGGAATAGGTATGGACCACATACCACTTGGCCTTTTTAGCCGCCTTGCCCTTAACCTTTTTGATGATTATATGGTTTGAAGGAGGAGGAGCCAGGGGGGGCTTTTCCTTTTTAGGAGCTTTTTTTTCTTTAGATTGCTTGGTAGGTTTAGATTTGGACTTTGCCAATTAAGGTTAAATTCGAAGCACGAAATCCGAAATCCGAAACAATATTTAAATTCAAATTTTCAAATATTCAAGACAAGAAGCTTAGAATTTTGGATTTAATATTTTGTCTGTCTTTGCCAGATCTGGCATAGCCAGAAATTTGTTTCGAATTTCGAAATTCGAATTTCGGATTTTATTCAATTATTTTACTAAACAATTGAGTGAATAAACTATCTAGTCCTCCAATATAGACAGCAACAATACTGCTGACTATTATAACCGTTCCTGTCATTTTAACAACTTCTTCCCGTTTTGGCCAGATGACTTTTTTAAGTTCGATTTGAACCTCCTTTAGGTATTCTACAGGGTTTTTCCCAAAATCAGGAAGCATCAGGGTGGGTTCGTTGAGCATGGGGATATTATACAATAGAAATTTCTAATTTCTAATATCTAATTTATAAATAAATTCGAAGCACGAAATCCGAAACAAACTCAAAATTTAAATTTTCAAAATTCAAAACAAAAGGAGTATCATACAAGAAAATAGGAGTTTTATTTTCCCCGTGCTACAGCAGTCCTTAACAACGGTTTCTGTATGGTTTCATCTTGTGAAAGTTGATTTAGCAAATTAACTTCTAAAGGAGAGAGAGTACCCAATTTCTTGTAAAGGGTTTGGTACATATTCCATTTAGCAGTTTTTGACCAATTTGCAAAAAAATCGTTTGGATTAGTTAAAGTTTTTTCTTCCATACTTTTTTCACCTCCGATCTCGAAAGGCAAAATTTTTTACTTAACTATTAGACTAGTTGTGTTATAAAAATTAACAGGCTAAGCATAAAGCCTGCTTACAGGCTAAATGCGTTATTAAACAACAAGTCTATTGCATATTTTACTTCTTTTTCTTCTTCTTCTTCTTCTTGTCAAGCATGTAAAGATTTCGCGATTTTCTCACTAGCGTTCGAAGTTCGGAAATCCACGTGCCTTACGGGGTGGATATACAATTTTTGTGAACAATTGAGGGGGGGAATTGTAGTTAGTTGCAAATTTCGGAAAGGTCCGTCCTTGAATACTCCGAGGACGGACCTTTCTTAGGCTTGTTTGGCAAGAAATTCCTTTAACAATAAACAATGAAGCAATCAAACAATGAAGCAATTGAACAATAGAGCGATGAACATTCCTCAAGTTTTCCACAACCGCTAATTTCCTCTAATAATTTCCGATAATATAAATCCTATATTGTAGCCTATTTTCCTATAATTTATAAATTGAAACAAATTTGTTTTCAAAGATTTTTTGCTACTTGACAAGGGGAAAATGGGGTTAGTACAGTGGTAATAGTGGACAGTTTGTCTAGTTTTTCTAATGGCTCATAATTTTTTTGCACTCGAGAAAAAAGCTTTTAAAGCCTGCCAGACATTAGTCTATATGCCTGGCTTAGGTTACTACCCAATAACTTATTGGGTAGAGGAGAAAGTTCAAAAAAAGTCCGAGCTGGCAAGTAGGGGCTTTTTCAATGTGGACTTTTTTAAGAAATTTAGCTCAATTTGCATGGGGATTATTTTAGGAGTTTTGTTTGTCAATCTAAGATTGGCCTAATCTCCCTCAACAGGCCTGCTAGGCACCAGCCGGCGCCTCAGCTTTACTGGAAGCAGTAGTGATTTTTGGTGGTATAGAGTTTTTTTCTTGGAGTCTTATTCACCTCCGAAGAGATTGGTGGCTGCTTCTTGATTGAAAGTCCACATTGTCGGCTTTTATAATAAAACGCTGTTGCTTACATTATTCACCGACGACTTGTTCTAAATCAATAGATATAAAGAAACTGTTTTCTGGTTCAGGTAAACTATCAAATTCAACCCGGGAGGCGATGCTTTGTCAAATTAATTAGGCCTTGTCATATAAGGGTCGGACCCGAAATTCTCCGGATAAACCTTTATATGGTGTGGTGTTTCCGGCAAGGTCCGTCCTGGCATCCGCCGAGGACAAACCTTGCAAAGGTGGATTTGTACAAGAATGGGTTTTTCCTATATCAAGGTTCAACCTTACTAGGGGAAAGTGATAGCTTTTAGTTGTTTTTCCTGAAGAGGAACTGGCCTTTGCAGGGGTCAGTCCCTTATTAATTATTCTAGAGGACAGTTGGTAAGGGCGGCGACGATTTCTTCGGAAGGAAGACCGGCCTCTTCCATTTGCTTTTTCTTGGCCCGGCATTCTTCGGGTTTTAGTTTTGGTTTAAAACTGCATTTCTTTTTAGGCTCAGTGCCGGGAACAAACCAGGCTTTTTTGGTCTTAGGACACCCTTTGCAAGGCAAGAGGCCGTTTTGAGCGCAGACCTCAACCTCGATTAGCCCCTCAGGCATGGGGAATTGGCTGTCCGGTTTGTTTTCTGTCAACTCGGCCATGATTTCATGCCACATCGGCGCGGCGCCGGTAATGCCTGAGGCGATTTTGTTCATCGGCTCATTGTCATTGTTGCCGACCCAGGTGGCCACCAGATAGTCGGGCGAGAAGCCTATAGTCCAGTTGTCGCGAAAGTCATTGCTGGTGCCGGTCTTGACAGCCACCTGGCGGTCGGGTATCAAAAGAGGCGAGCGGCTGCCAAATTCTGGCGCTCGGGCGGCATTGTCTGACAAGATATCAATCAATTGCCAGGCAGTGAAAGGGGAAACAACTGGCTCGCCGTCTTCTGTCGGGTCAGGGTCATTGGCGTAAGCTTTTTTTGCCAGAGCCGACCAGAACTTTTTTGGCTGCTCTATATCCTGGATTACCTTGCCTTTGGAGTCAACGATTTTTTTGACGGCAAAAAGAGGCTTTTTGCTGCCCATGTTGGCAATTGAGCCAAAAACGACCGCCATGTCGGTCATTTTAACTTCAGCTGCTCCCAAAGTTAAAGAAAGGCCATATTTATCCGGCTGGCTCCAGGTGGTAATGCCCATTTTTTGGCCTTGCTCCACCATTTTATCAACGCCATAACTGTTTAAAACCTTAACAGCCGGTATATTTAAAGACATTGCCAGAGCTTGTTTAACAGTAACCGGCCCCCTAAACTTGCCATCATAGTTTACCGGCGTATAGGTTTCCCAGGGGTTGGAGTAGGAGACCGGCGCATCCTGAACAATTGAGGAAGGCGTATAGCCGGCGTTTTCTAAGGCATAAGAGTAGTTGACAAGTTTGATAGAAGAGCCTGGCTGCCTCAGGGAGGTTGTTAGGTTTACATTGCCGTCTTCATCTTGATCAAAAAAGTCAACCGAACCAACCATTGCCAAAACCTCGCCGGTTTTAGGCTTGGTGATTAGGGCAGCGCCGTTTCGGGCATTGTAGCGGTCTTTAATATTGCTGATGTTTTTTGCAACCGCTTCTTGGGCCAGCTTTTGGGTAGGAAGGTCTAAAGTGGTATAAACATGCAGACCGCCCTTTTCAACCGTCGCCTGGCCGTAGCGGCGGGCCAGCTCGTCCTTTACATACATGACAAAGTGGGGCGCTTTAATATTTATAGCCTGGGGGGCAAAAGCCAAGGTTTCTTTTTCAGCCTCTAAAGCCTGCTCGCGGGTTATGTAGCCGTCTTGGACCATGCGGGATAAAACCTGGCGCTGACGGACTTTAGCAAGCTGTTTGTTTTGTCCAAAAGGACAATAGGTGGTTGGCGAGGCTGGCAGGCCGGCCAAGAGAGCCGCTTCGGCCAGGTTTAAGTGTTTGGCCGGCTTGGCAAAGAATTTTTGTGCCGCTTCCTCAATGCCATAGGCGGTGCCGCCATAGGCCACCTGGTTTAAGTACATGTTTAAGATTTCGTCTTTGTCAAAGAGAAACTCAACGGCAGTGGTCAAGAGGAATTCTTTTATTTTGCGATCTATTGTTCTTTCAGGCGTTAAAAGGGCGTTTTTGACCAGCTGCTGGGTTATAGTTGAACCGCCTTGGAGAGATTTGATAGTTTTTCCTTCCCGAAGGAGGATGTCGTGCCGCGCCGCGCGAATCACGCCTCGTAAAGAGAGGCCTTTGTGGCTGTAAAAATTTTTGTCCTCAATGGCAATCGTTGCCTGCCGGACGTGCAAAGGCACTTCCTCAAGGGTTAGAAGTGTTCTGTTTTCATCATTGTAGATTTTAAAAAGCAACTCGCCGTTTCTGTCATAAATCCGGGTGGTGGCGCTTGGCTGGCTGGTTGCCAAAAGATAAGGGTTTGGCAGGTCTTTGACAAATTTAAAGTAAAAAAGGCCGGCAAGGGCTAAGGAGCTTAGGGCAAAGGCTAGGCGGAGGGGATGCCTTTTGAAGGCAATGAGGCAATAAGGTAATGAGGCAATGAACTTTCCAGTCCTGTAACCTGTTTTGCAAGCCTGGCCTGCAATTCTGGCTACAGGCTTGGTTTTTGAACGAATTTTTAAAGAAGGGAGAGGAATTTTGACCTTGATTGGGATGTGGATTTGGGTGGTGAGAGCGGTTTTGAGATGGAAAGGGATATTTTTTAAGAAGAAAAAACCTAAGATTAAGCCTTTGGCAGTCTTGATAGTTAGTCTGCCAATAAGGTTTAGGAGCTTGACTAAAAAGGCCGGGGCGGAGAGGGTGAAGTGGGGGAGTTTTATAGTGACGCGGCCGATTTTATAAAAGCTGCTGCCAATGAGCTTAAAAAGGTAGAGAACAGCCTGTAATAATCTTTTATAGGTTCTAATATTTGCTTCGATAAAATCTTCGGAGAGCTGGCCTAAAAGATCAAAAAAGACTATAAAGGGAGTGAAAACTTTTTCTAAAAACGCTAAATATTCCTGCAGGCTTGTCTGTTTATGCCATTTGGTATCTGGTGAGTTTTTAGGAGGATTCTGGGCAGTTTTAGTCTTCATTTTTGTTTTACGTAAGATAGGGAATATCAATATAAATTAGTGCTATATGGAAACTACCACCTTTAACTATTCGGGTAGTCTTATAAATAACACACTAATTACTCTCTTCTGCGTCTTATTACATAGTAGTAGGATTTTTTAGATCATGTCAAGAGGCATTTTCACACGTGAGTAGAAATTGAGGACAATTTGTGGATGGAAGGGTGAGCGTACGGGAGATTGTTTTATCCTATAATGTGCAGTTGTGAGAGAGGATTTTGTTTCACTTACTTCCCTGGCCTTCTGGGGCCTTTGTAGAGGGTGGGGAGGGCTAAGAAAAGCACGATGACGGCGAATAAAAGCGAAGAAGTATAAAGCAATGCTAGAACTAAGTCGGTATTATTGAATTCCATTAACTGTTTGCCCCTTTCATTAGAAAAATTGCTGCTATCCAGAAAGATAAAGCACTTCCTATTCCACTTCCACATATTACTAGGGTTAAGTTTGGTTTGTAAATAGCTGGAAAAATGGCTGGTATAACAACAGAATCAACCAAAAGAAAGTCCCAAGCCAACAAAAATATCAGCCAGCTTATCCAGCTGGCCGGTTGAAAATTGTGGCCTTTTGGGCTTTTCGAGCAAAAGCAGGAGTAGTTTTGGCATTTTTCAAAAGTCTTCTTTTTTCTTAAACCCTTTAAACACTCTTTCTCCAGCAATTGTCAGGAGAGCCAAGAGGCCGAGGGCGAGAATAAGAATATTTTTTGAGTTGACGATATTAGTCCCCAGCTGCCGGCCTCCAGTCTCCAGCTCTTTTTCTTTCTGGCGACTGGCGGCTGGCGACTGGTAACTTTCTTCTGGCGACTGGGGATTGGTAGTCTCTTTCATGCTTTCAGTGGCTTCGTCTTCTTCTAACAAGAGAACTTCTGGCTGGGGACTGGTAACTGGTAGCTGGTAGCTGGCGGCAACGCCGCCCACAGCCTGCCCCCACGCAAAGCTAAGATTCGGGGCTTTTTTTTCTGATTCTTTTGAAAAATATTCCCGCTCAAAGGCTTCTTCCCTACTGAAAAGCGCCAGGCCATGGTTGGGCGCTGTGCCGTCAAGCCATTGGTAAACAATCGAGGTAATATCGAGTTTTTGCGCTCCGGCCGTCGCTTCCAAAGGAATCGCCAGTTCGGTTTTGTAAAGCGAGGGTTTGTTGTTCCAATTTAAGTCATTCTCTTCCCAATCACTGCTTGGCAAAAGAATTTCTGCCTCAATAGTTTTTTGCTCGCCCGAGCTTTTGGTCAACTCAAGATTTAAAAAGGCTTTCTTAGGCTGGCCGGCTTGGGAGATTTTATCCAGGTCAAACTTTAAGAAGGCGATTTTGCTTGAGTGGGTAAAACCAAGCCTAAGGTTTTGGGCCAGCCCGAAGTTTTTGTCCGGATTAGCGCTGTCCACATAAGCGTCTTTTTGGGGGAGGAGAGGGGTTTGGGCATAGGAAGGGCAAATAGCAAATAGCAAATAGCAAATAGCAAAAATCAACAGAGAGAAAAAAAATAAGCGGCGATATCTGGTTGATGGCTGGCGCTTCATTAACTTTAATATAGATTAACAATTAACAATTAACAATTAGCAATTCTAATTCTTGCAATTAACAATCTTTTTTTAGTAAACTTAGGGTGTGGGAAAGAAACTTCAAGTCAAAAAAGCTGTTATCTCCGCTGCCGGCATAGGCTCCAGGTTTTTGCCGTGGACAAAGGCGATGCCAAAAGAGATGCTGCCGATAGTTGACAAGCCGGTTATACAATATATAGTAGAGGAGTGCGTTGGTGCCGGCATTGAGCAGATAATTATAGTAACCGACAGCCGCAAAAGGGCGATTGAAGACCATTTTGATTTTGCCCCCCAACTTGAACACCAGCTTAAAAAAGCCGGCAAAAAGCGAGCTTTAGCCGAGGTTCGAAAAATCGCCAAAATGGCAGACTTTGTTTATGTCCGCCAAAAAGGCCCTTATGGCAATGCCACGCCGGTCTTAGCCGCCAAAAGCTTGGTAGACAATGAGCCTTTTGTTACTCTTTGGGGCGATCAGTTTTTTTGGGCTACACCTTCGCGCCTAAAGCAGTGCTTGGCTGCTTTTAAAAAGTACCAATGTCCTTTGTTTTCTGCTCTTAAGGTTGACGATTATCAGAAAAAAACTTCAGGTATAGGTAAGATTGAAGATTTTGAAGACAATATTTACCTTTTGGAAAAAATCGTTGAAAAGCCGGGGCCTGATAAGGCCCCTTCTGATTTGATGGTTTCAGGCGTTTATCTTTTTACCCCGGACATTTTTCCTATTCTTGAAAAATTAAAACCCGGGCGGGATAATGAGTTGTGGCTAGTTGATGCTATAAATGAGTTGTGCCAAAAGCGGCAGTGCTTGGCAGTGGAGATTTTAGGCGGGCAGTTTTATGATACCGGCAACAAGCTGGCCTATCACAAGACAGTGGTGGATTTTATGTTAAGGGATGGGGAGATTGGGAAGGAGATGAAAATTTATTTGAAAAATAAATTGACCTGAGAATAATCAAGTAAAAACATTCATTTGTAATATTTGTTTATTTGGTTATTTATAGTTATGTCTAAGATAACTAAGGCGGTAATCGCGGTCGCAGGATACGGCACGCGGTTCTTGCCGGCTACTAAAAACCAACCCAAGGAAATGCTGCCGATTATTGATAAGCCGATTGTCCAGTATTTGGTCGAGGAAGCGGTTGCCTCCGGAATCCGCGACATTATTCTCGTTACCCGTTTTGGCCAGGCGGCTTTGGAAAACCATTTTGACAGCAACTTAGAGCTTGAGATCCAGCTTGAGAAAAACGGCAAAAAAGAGGCTTTAAAAGAAGTGCAAAGAGTTTATAGGATGGCAAACTATATATATGTGCGCCAGGGCAGGCATTTGCCATACGGCAATGGCACGCCGCTTTTGTGCGTTGGCGAGCTAATTGATAGGGGCGAGTCTTTTGTCTATATGTTTGGCGATGATTTAGTAAAAAGTAAAGTTCCCTGTGTTAAGCAATTGGTTCGTTTTTGGAAGAAAAAAGGCGGTAGAGGAGTAGTAGCCGGCGTTCAAGAAGTGCCGGAAGAAGAGGCCAACCGCTATGCGATCTACAAGATTAAAAAAGGAACAAAAGACCGTGTCATTGGCGGAGAAGAAAAGCCGGATCCTAAGAGAGTCAAACCGCCTTATTTAGCCCAGTTCGGCCGTTTTATATTAAATCGGGGGATTATTAAAATTTTAAAAGAAGACTACAAACATGGCCGTTTTGGCAAAGACGGAGAATTATGGTTGACAGACGCGATTATGAAATATGCCAAAAAACGGCCGGTTTATGCGGCTAAAATCAAAGGGCAATGGATGACTACCGGCGACCCCTTGCGCTACATGAAAACCATGGTTGAATTCGCCCTCTCCCGCCCCGACATCGGCCCCGAATTTGCCGGGTACTTGAGAGGGTTAAAGCTTTAAAATTTACTTCTACCCCATAGCAGGGACGGTCATCCTTGCTGGTCCAGCTGAGTGAGGTTGGAAGTTTTGCCCTCCGAATCCAGCCAGCGTTTCCGTTCTGGCAGGTCCGTCCCGACTCGAACGGGAAATAGCGGTTTTGGAGACCGCTGTGATTCCAATTTCACCACGGACCTAACTATTTTTGTATTTTATCACTAATTTTTTATTTTTCCAAAAACTTCAAAGAATACTTGATTAGGCAGGAAACCTTCCAGATAATTTTGCTTCTTAACGAATGGAAAGATCTTCGGTATCATTCGGGAAAATATGCAAATAATACGTAATAAGCAATATGTAATACGTAACAGGTAGAAAGAAAAATTTGCACCTTGAAAACTAAATGAGGCTATTTGTTTTTGACCTGCGAGTCTTTGTGAAAGAGTATTAAGACTAAAAGAAAAGAGATTAAAGCCAGGCCAAAGGCGACTTGTGCATTGGCGTTGATATTGACAATATCAATCATTTTTGACTCCTTTCTTCAAATAGAAAAGCAATAATTAAGCATATTATGGCAAAGAAGATATTACTCGTCAATACGAATTTATCTTTTGGTTTTGATAAGTCAGAAAAGTTAGGAACAATAAGGATTGCGCCCAGCCAACCGGCCGAAAGGTTAGCAAATAGCCCAGACAAAACTCTAGATTTTGCTGGCGTTAAAAGCTTTAAACGTTTCATTAGTAAAATGCTAGCAGCATTTTTCAGTTTTTGTCAACCCAAGCCAAAATCTCAACCCTTTTTCCCTGTGCTTTTTGTTCAAAAAGAGCATGGAGAAAAGCGGTTGTTTTGTCAATTACCAAATTTAAAAATTTCCTGCACGGGATTTTATTTTATTAACACTTAGCAACAATGATAAGCATAGCTGTCGATATTTTAGGTTTTGACTCGGAGGGAGCCGTTCATGAAGGAGGTGAGCCGGTTCTTTTTACGATGATATATGGGGGTGAAGAGTGGCATTGTTTGTTGTAGGCAACGAGGGCTCAGTTGCCTGGTCGAGACAGTGCCGAGGGTGACAGGGCTTTTTTACCACCGGCAGATTCAGAAAAAGACTTTTTGAAGCCGGGGAAACAATTTGTCGTCGGGTAGAGTAAGAGATTTTAGTTTAAAAACTTTTTATACTTGCCCGGAAAAGGAGATATAAAAATGGAAGCACCGGTTTTTAAACAAGAACAGCAAGGTGTATATGTAGATACACAAGTTGTATCTCCGTTGAGTGTTCCTTGGGAAGTACCAGCTGAATCAAAAGCCCTAGTGCCGGCGGGCGGTCCGATGTCGCCGGCAGTGGTCGAGAGAGGTAGAGGGGCGGTTGCTCCGGTTGGCCGGAACGAGCGGCCAATGGCTGATATGGCAGGAGCAAAAGAAACCCCTATATCGCGTGGGGGAGCAGAGACTAGTAAACAAAAGGCTCAGGTGTCAACTTCCTTTTTCCCAGGTGCTGCCCAGAAAGAAGTACCACAAACCCCAGCTTCGCCAGCGGCTTCAGAAGCTAAACAACAGGGCCTTTCTTCTGATGCCCGGCCTTTTGAAATCCCTGGCCTTGAGTCGATGTTTAACCCGGTTAGTGTGAGAAGGCCAGATGCTACTCCGACTCAAAATTGTCAGCAGGAAGCTAGAGATACAGAACCTGGCTTTTTAGGTGGATTGTTTCAAGGAGGGGGGGCAGAGACTGTTTATACTCAGGCTGATTTGGCACGGATGGGTGCAGGGAACACACAGGAATGTAGTGATCCAATTACTACTTTTTTTGAAACTCCACCGATGGCTGGTCTTTGCGCTTTAGGAGAGATAGAAATGGCAGTTTTTAAGGCGCTATTTGGCAAGAAGAAAAGAAAACCTAAGAGGACTACAACATCAGCACCTGGGTTAATAAGCGATTTTGGAGAAAAAACATCGCCAGTCAGCGAGCCAGAAACACAAGGAAAACAAATGGAAAAACCAAATAATGATGCTATGAAAAAAGCAGCCCAAAAATAGACCACACTGGAAACCTGTAGGTAAAATATACAGGCCTGTCCAGAAAGTGAGGTATCTATGCTTTTTTCAGGCATTGATCTACACAAGCGTCATTCTGTCATCTCAACAATGGATGACAAGGGAGAAGTAATCTCCCAAGCAAAAGTCAAAAACAGGCCAGAACTGCTTTTGCGGTACTTTAACAATTTAGATGAGTCATCTCCCAAGGCCAAAGTCGGGATAAATCATAAGGCAGTAATAGAAGCTACCTTTGCCTGGGGTTGGCTGGCTGACTTGCTTGAGGATAATAAAATAGAGGTAATGTTGGCCCATCCTCAAAAAACCAAGGCCATTGCCTCAGCAAGGATTAAAACAGACAAGGTAGATGCCCAAACCCTGGCCCATCTTTTAAGAAGCAATCTTGTTGCCCCTGCCCACTACACTAATAAAGACAGAAGGGATCAGCAGGAACTTTTAAGAACAAGGGCAAGGCTGGTCCATACCAGGTCATCTATTAAAAACAAAGTCCATTCTGTCCTTCATAAACACAACCTAAACCCTGAATGGGATAAGAAGAACTTTACTGACCTGTTTGGCAAGAAAGGCAGAAGGCTTACCAAAATACAGCCAGTTTGCCCTAAGCCAGCTCTTGCTAACAATTGACAACCTAACGAGCCAGATTAAGAACTTTGATAAGGAAATTAAGAAAGCCTGGCAGCAGGATGAGAATGCCAAAGTCCTAGAACAGCTGCCCGGCATTGGCTTTTATGGCAGCTTAATCCTCTCATCGGAGATAGGAAAGGTAGAGAGGTTTCCTAGCCCTGACAAGCTTTGCTCATATGCCGGCCTTGTTCCTAGCGTCTACCAATCAGGTGATAAAACCAGGATGGGGAGAATCAAGAAAGGAAACAAATACATAAGGTGGGTTTTAATAGAAGCAGTACCTAAGGCTATTAAAAAAGATAAAAGGCTTCATGCCTTTTATCTAAAGATTGCCAGAAAGAAAGGCAATAAAAAAGCCAAGGTAGCTACAGCCAGAAAGATGCTAGCTCAAATCCATTTGATATTACGCAATAAAAAGGTGTTTTTTCAGGAACCAGGAATTCCTGCGTTTTTTTCTGACCACTAGCTGGTCGCAATTATGATTAGGTTCTCCTGGGATCCTGCTTAACCTGAGCAGCAATCTGTGGCAAGTCCACGAATAGATGACTGATCCAAATTGTTTAGGAGACTTAAACAAATACCTTTTAAATTACAAATACAGAATTTAGAAAAGAGAGTCTAAACTACAGGCTTTTGGAAAACTTGTGGTTGACTTTTTTCATAGATGAAAGAATACCTGTTCATAGCATTGATCCTGATATTCTCCAAAGGTTTGGGCTAGGAGTGGAAAGAGGAAGAGATGTTAGCCCCGGGCCCACGGCCGACTGGCAGCCATGGTTTGCGCCAGAGCCAAAAGCTATGCCCCAGCCCCAATCCCAAACTAATTGGGAAGCGGTTTGCAGATACCCGGGCATAATTTATCAGCCTGGGATGAGAATGCCGGTTGAAGAACAACCGGCGGCAAAGCAGCGCTGTTTTCAGCCGATGGCGCCAGTGCCGGTTGGCCCACGCTCGCCAGTAGAAACTTCTTTAAAAACCCAAGGGGTTTTTAAAGAAGAACCACCAGTATCTGCTGAAGAGATGAAGCTGGTGCCAGCAATGCCAGCAAAATTGAAGGCAGTAGGGTATTAAAGAAATTTAGAACCTTCTGTCCAAAAGAAAGGAATATAAAAATGAGAGCAAATGCTCCGGAAAAAAAACGACCCTATTGTTATTCGCAGGTTGATGTAGAGACTAAGGGACGAGATTTTGAATCGATGAAGAAAAGTGAAGCCCCCACAAGGGATCCTCTTACAGACCTTTTGCATGTTTCGCCTGAGACAATTTTAAAAGGGTTTGATTTTTTTACGACAATAAAAGATATAGCCTCGTTTGCCTCAGGAGATAAGCTTGCTTTTGATGTTTCGCCAGATAATATAATTAGAGTTGGAAAAAGGAAATACGCTTTAATTGATGGAATTTTATACCCAGTCACAAGAGAAAGTTCTACTTTTCTTAGCGACGGGCTACATAGTGAGACATATATTCGTCCTCATGGAGTGCCGATTGAAAATTTTTATTAATACTTGACTTTTGCATATATAATATATAGTAGTATTAAAAGGTCAGTCTTAGAAAAGGCTGGTTTTTTAAAATATAGAAAAAAGTTGACTTTTTAGGGTAAAATATTATTAGTTATAGATTCCTGGTCGGGGCCAGGAATGACAAAAAACCATGGCTAATTTTGATTTAAATTTCCAGAAAGAGGTGACTTTAAAAACCGGCAAAAAGGCGGTGCTGCGGTATCCGCGGATGTCTGACTTTGACTCCTTTTTTGCTTACCACAATGCTTTTGCCAATGAAGATTTGCCAACCTATATCTGCATGCCTTCCAGTTATGAGGCAGCAATGGGTTACTTAGTAGATCACATCAGGGCAAACCGGGAAGGCAAGGCGATTCATTTGGCCGCTTTTGATGAGAAAAATCAGTATTTAGGCTCGGCCAGCATTGACAGAAAGGGAACCAGGCGGACGCATATCGGCGAGCTGGGAATTGGCTTAAAGCGCGAGATGCGCAACCAGGGTTTAGGAAGGGCCTTGATTGAAGAAGTCATCAGGCAAGCAATCGTTTACTTTGACATAAAGATGGTCGTTTTGGAAACTTTTGCCATCAATGACCGGGCAGTCCATCTTTACAAATCTTTAGGCTTTAAAGAGTATGGCCGTCTTCCCAGAGGGCTTGAGTACAGGAGCAAGTATGCTGACAAGCTTTTGATGTATAAAAACGTCAATGGCCTGGCAGATATTCCCACGCTTTCTACCACTAATGTTTTGCAGGGAAAAACTGTTTATTCGGCCGCTGATGCTCCCGAAGTTAAAAAAGAGCAAACGATTTACAAACCGCCGGTCGCTTTAGTTAAAGCCAGTGAAGAAGGGATGAAAAAGGCCGGTGTAAAAAAGCCGGCTTTAATACCGGTGATAGAAAAGAACGATCCTCGTTATGCTTATTGTGAGAAAATGACCGAAGAAGTTTTGCAGCGGCTTTGCGCGGGTGAGGTAGAAATTCCCTTGGGTCCTTTAATGCCGGTTGACCAGCTGGCCGAGCAGATGACGATTGCTGCTAAATTTTATGCAATCATGTCAAAAGGCAAAGATGCCAATCCTGCGGATATTGCAAGGTCAGAATATGGCTTGCGCTTGCATGAAAGCGACCATGTTCTCCAGGGCGGGCCGGACATTAAAGCCTCTTTTTCAGTGGCTGCCTGGGCTGACGCTTACCCGCTTAAAATTGGTGGAAATGGAGCTTTGCCACAGCCGGGGCTTGGTTTTGGTGTTTGCTATTATACTCCGCCTTTAACCCTTGATGACCATCTGAAGATGCTAAAAGGCGTTGACGGCCACCGGAGAAGCGATGTTGACGATGGTTGCATTAAGACTTGCGAAATTTTAAAAAACGAAGGCTTTAAAGAAAAGATTACTCTTTGGAAATTAAAAGAAGAGACTAAAAAGCGCGGCTTTAGAATTCCTTGTAATAAAGGCAGCTTAAAAGGAAAGTTAGAGGACTATTTGCATAGTAAGACAAATTAAAGAAAAGCATATTTTATGTGATTTTTACTTCTTTGCTTCTTAAATCCCCAGGTTTATTATAGGACTTGACAAGAATACATATTTTTGATATATTTCCGTTGACTTTAATAAATTTGTCTTTAATGCTTATTAAATAAGAGCGTTTATTTAATTTGAACAAAGTAAAATGCCGCAAAGACTGATTGCTTTTCCAGTTGAAAACAATGAATTGGCAAAGTAGTTTTTTGCGGCTTTTTTGTTGGATTTCAACTGTTTTGCTGTGCGCTTTTTAGCTTTTAAAAGCGTATGGCAAAGCAGTTTTAAAAATACTGCTTTTGATTATCAAGTTTTACTTTCAGCCAATAGCGGCTGAAAAGCAGGGCTTGATAGTCGTGAAAATCCGCTTTTTTTCTCGAGTGAAAACTTCGTGAAAATAAAGCGGGGCTCTTTAACAAGTAAATAGGGATATAACTGCCTTGGAGTTTTTTTCCAAAGATTTTTCCGGGAATGCATCCCACTGTTTCGTCTCATTAGACGATTCTAGGTGGACCCGGGAATTTTGCTGAGGAAAGAGGAAAAGGCAGTTTTAAATAAATAAGTCTAGCAAAAAGAGGTGATGAAATTGGGAAATTGGCGGTTAATCCACAACCTGTTTTCTAAATAGAATTAGGAGGTGTGAAATGTCGAAGTTAATAAGTGCTGTGTCAAAGAAAGAGGCCCTTAAGAGCAGCGGCATAGTCTTAAGCAAGATGATATCAGACGGCTTTTTTTGGATGTTGGTCGTCATCGTCTTCAACGTTGCTCTGTTTGCGGTTGGCTCCGTCCTAGAGAGGCCCTGGCAATGGCTGGCAAGTGTCTATATTCTCATCTTCCTTGCGGTCAACATTATCAAAAGTGAAGGCTGGCAAGGAGTCTTGTACTACTTAGGACTGGTCTTCAGCGTTGCTATGCTGGCCGTCTCGACAGTTCTCTCGGTTAACAAACCATGGATGACATTGAGATGGGTTCTGATGGTTCTAGGGACCCTCCTGATGTTTGCAATCCAAGCAGCCGAGATTCTCCTCGCCTCCCACTCAGTAGAAGGGGAGGATATGGAGGGAATAGTGGCTGATGAGCGAGGCCAACTTGTCCGAGCTACCAACTTACCGGTAATGAAGGTTTTCGTCGACGTGAGTTGGTGGCAGGTAGTCAGCCGTCCACTTATCTTAATGGTGATTGTCTCCCTGTTGTTTGATATTCAGTGGGAGGCACTCTTTGCGCCCATCCTGGGTGCTGAGCCGTTGAATCTGGGGACCATCTTGCGGTTTGCCCTGGAGGTAGTCGAGAAGTACTTCGGCTACTCTGTCCAGCCCGTGCCAGGAGGAGGTGGATGATGAGAGACAGACTGATTACGCTCGTGGTCGTTTTCATACTGGCTTGCTGTGGGCTTAGCGCCTGCAGCATTGGTGGAGTTCTGCTCTACCAGAGCGGCGAGGTGACGCTTCCGAAGTCTCTCCAAGGGATCACCATTCCTAAAGGCGGTATACCCGAAGGCCTTAGTCTCAACCCATCAGGCGGCAACACGGAAACCTTGGCAAGCTGGCTGGAAAGTCAGGCTGTGGTTTTCGTTTCCTTCACGGCCGATAACTGCCGGGAGTGCGAAACAATGAGGCCGGCAGTGCAAGCGGCACAAACCCTTCGGGCCGAGGCGCAGTTTTTGGAGGTGAACCTCAGTAGCCCTGATGGTAAAGCTGCTGCCCGGTCAGTGGACGTGCTGAGTGCGGCGCCCACCTACGCGGTCTTCAACCGCGGCAAAAAGATAGGGACAATCATCGGCGCTCGCTATAGTGAAGCAGGTGACCCTGATGCACAACCACTGATTGCGCTCATTGACGAGGCCGCCCTGGCCGAGTAGAGAACGTACAAACTGAATATGGCTCAATAGGCGGGAGCCTTCAAGGCCCCGCCTCTCTGCACTTATTCATTCGTTTAATCCCTTTATCCGCCAGTCCGCCATTCGGCGGACCCAGAAGCACCAGAAAATAACAAGGAGGGAAGCAGCATGGCATACTATTACGGACCGCCGCAAAGGCAGAAAAGCGGTTGTAGTAGCTGCTTTTCCTGCCTTTTGGGCATTTTCGTCGTTATTCTCATCTTGGCGCTCTGCGTCGGGACCATACTGATCGGAATGCCCGGATGGGCAACCGGACCCGATGGTTCGCCAAAGGTTCCGGATAGACTACCGCGAGAGGCCGACGTCAACCCAACGGTGGTTGCCAACGCTCAGATTTTGACTGAACGAGGAGTTATCTGGGTCGGGCAGCAGGACTGGGATCAACTCCCACCTGAAATCCGCGCCTGGATAGAACAGCTTCGGCAGCAAGCTGAGCAAGGTGTTGGTGTTGCTCAACAACCAACATTGGGAGTCCCGCGACTCGAGTGGGACAAACTGGCGGCCACCCAAGCCCCACTTCAACTCTCGTTTGGCCAAGGAATTTCCCAGGACGACCAAGAGTGGTTTAACAACTGCTCAAAAGTTATCTATGAAGTTTTTGGGACGCCTTGGCCGGTGGAGGGTAGAGTGGTCAGTGTTGCTATGAGAGTTCCCCAACCTGGCGAAGAAGGGGCAGCGGCATACTATGAGTCAATGACAGACTCCATTGTAGTTTTTCAAAATAATGAGCTTCTGGATGATGAGAAGAAACACATTATGGCTCATGAGCTGACCCACGCCTATACGGTGGTTGGTCCGAACGGTGACAATGGAGAGATGCCGATTGAGTGGCTTGAGGGTTGGGCTCAGCTCGGAGGTTGGTTGTGCGACGACACTTTCTACAACCTCCGGGATGCTCCAGGCCAATATCTTCACGAAGGTTTAAACCGTCCCGAAATAGGCTTTGTCCATTCGTCGCAGTGGATGCCGGGAACAGGAGTGGTTGGTTTGTTGCCAGCACGATATGGGGCAGCCGGCCAGGCCTTTTTGGAGATTTGGGCATATGACCAGAGCTTTTTCAAGCAGCTTGGGGAAGAGTTGGCCAGGAGATATTCCAGGCCCGACGATCCTCAGATTACGCGGGAAGAGCTATGGGATGTCGCTCGGACAGTCCAGCCCAAGGTCGACCAATGGATGGGGGACGAGTACATCATGAGTCCTCATTCTGACCCTGCGCTTGATGGCCAGAAGCTCTGGTGGGTGTGGGAAGGCCGTAAGTGGGAGCAGTTGCCTGAGGATATGCAAGAGTGGATTCCTCAGGGAACGCCGGCCTTTGCCTTTAATGTTTTCTACTACGACCGGCAGGCTGGCGGCGAGGAGGTGCCGCTCTCCGGCAATGGAACGATTTCATTTGATGGGGGACCACCGGAAAAAGACCCCATCATTTTCGAGCAAGGGACCTCATTCGGAGCCCTGCTGGATTTTGCGTCATTCCAAAGCCTTGAGATCTCAATCGGTGGTCAAACTGTCTCAATCACCAAGGCCGAACTAGAACAAATGCTCGAGGCGCAGCGTGCCTACGAGCCAAGAGACTAGAACAAGGAGGTGAACCTTGGCAGAGCAAGAGTTGGTTTTAATCGGCTTGATCCTGGTGATTGTTGTATGCCTGCTTTTTTGCCTCGCCGCCTTTATTTTTGTAGTCAGGAAAGTGAAAAACTGCATAATAAAGGGATGTGCGCTTCTGATGTTCGTCAACGTGCTCTTAGGCATATTGATAATAGCAGCGCTTTACGTATACAACAAACCGGGACTATGGCAAGAAATTCTAAGCCTTATAAAACAAGGAGGTATATGAGATGTTTCAAATGGGATCGCGACCACCACAGTGGTCGCAAGAGGAAAAAAAACACTGGTTCTCGCATCCGTTATTTGGGCTTGTAATAGGCCTTTCGATTTTCATGATCCTGACAGAGGCGATCCTGATCTCCTTCTGTTTGGTGTTGTTCCTCAACCCGACTAGGAACCCCTTCTGGTCGGTGCTTGATCAAGGGGCAACAATAACCATCCTGCCTGACTGGGTCAACATCATACTCACGTTGGCTTTGGCCGCCATCATCTTTCTGTTCCTCGTCTTTCTTGCGCTTGGCGGAACGTTCTTCAAGTCGTTATGGCCGGCCAGTAGAGGATTTAGGGATGTGGTGGCTCAGATCAAGTGGTGGGACCCCTTCTCGTTGCACTATAAGTTCACTGCGGCAGCTGTGTTCGCCGCCACGGTTCTTGGGTTCTTGTCCACCTTGGTTCGATTGGAGCTGGTAGACCCTAATGGGGGGTTGAGATTGGTAATTGCCATCATCCCGGTTGGTGCAGTTGTAATGCTTTATGCTTTTGCAAAGGCCATTATGGCCTACACGCTTAGATTCGTTGGTGTGGAGGAAATGGAGCAGGCAATTGCTGAGCAGGTGAGACTGATCCAGATGGGGATGAGAGGCGAGACCGAATTGTTGCTGACGGCGGGGCAAGAAGATCAGATTCGGAATCAGGCACGAGTCTATAAGCCCCCGGCAGATGCTACGAGAGATGTGGCAAGGACGCTTGCCCTTGCTGCTGAAGGCAATGAACAGGCTCGGAGCTGGTTGAGGCATTGGCAGCAGCAGTTTGGTTATGACAACCCGATGGGTCTGATGGCTGCCGTTCAACGGGGCGACATCATGCTGGAGCGTCCTTTCGGGGGTGATGGAACCTCATGGACCATGAAAAGGAAAAAGGGAAGTGTTCCCGATATCATTGGAGGCCTCCTCGGCTCTGGACAATAAAATACGAGTTTCAACCTCGACCCGGCTGGGACAGCGTTGTCCCGGGCCAAGGTCGAGCGGCATCATTCTTTTTTCATCCCTCTATCCGCCAGTCCGATTTTATCTTTATCGGAATCGGACCCAGAAACAATAACAAGGAGAGTGAGCAATGTTTGGGTATGGTTTTGAACCAGAGGACAACAGATCTTTTTTCGCTCGCCTCCTTGATAGTGCTACCGGAGGCGGGTACACGGCTGAAGCTGGTCAGGTTGACTGGATGCTGGAGCAGGCCGACAGGAAAATCCACCCCTGGCGCTATCCGCAACAATCGGCGTTGCCCATCAACATCAACGTCATCATGGGCGAGTCAATGGGGCTGCCAGCGCAGGAAAGAAGCACTAGCACTTTGACATGGTTGGCACTTGCTCTGGGAGCAGTTTTCATCTGCTTTCTGGCAACGTTTTTCCTGGCTACGATCAGCCTCGGTGCTGGAGTAACTCAATTGCCAGAACTGCCGGCTAAAAATGGGTCGTCTTTCCCAATCCCCACAGACAATGTGACATTTGCCGGCGTCTACGGCCGGCCGGGGGGATGGGGGACACTCAGTAAGGCCAGTAGTCCAGAGCAGGCAATCCAGATGGCCAAAGACCTGGCTACGAGCGTCGACCAATGGAACGGAGCCAAGACTGCTGTTCCTCTTGTTAATCCCTGCGTTGAGATGCAGGGAGGCAGTTGGATGGATGACCAGTATGTTCGGTCGCTAGTCCAGCAAGCCGGACAAGAGGGAACTGTGGTTATGCTCGATGTTCAGGACATATCGGCTGCCAAACAGGCAATTGATAAATATCTGGCCGATAATGTCTGGCTAGATATTGACGTCGAGTGGGCCGGCTGCGGAGACTGCGACATTAACGAGATCGCAGAGTACTACTTTGCAGCCAGAGAAGCCAAAGGCTTTAACTCTATGGGTCTGATAGGTTTTTACCTTTTCCGGCAGGAGAGCGCTATCAATTCTGCCAATGTCAAACGGGAATATTCAGGAGGTTTGGTTATTCCCGTTTTTGACGGCCATGGAGGTAAAGACCTGAAAGTGCAGAAAACCCGAGACATTCTCGGTGCCTACTCACCTCCCTGGGGAATCATGTCTTTCTACTACCGCTTTCAGGGCGGTCAGTATGGAGACCCGGGCTTGGGCGAGCAGGATTATTTCGGTGCTTTTGAGGCCGAGACTCTCCTCTTCATGAGGCAGTGAGGGAGGTGGAAAATGGGATATGACATAAACATAATAATTCCGCCCCCCTATGGACTACCTCCATCGCGAAGAAGAAGGAGTGGCGGACTGGCAATTTTGGTGCTGGGTATGTTGCTTGTCTGTGGGGCCGGAATGCTGTTTCTTGTGCTGTTTGGCGGTTCGATGTTGGCATCAACGCCGGCAATCGCCCAGGGCGGATCCATAATTCCCGTTTCTCGGTCATCCCAAGCCGACGAAGCTCGTCGGCAAGTGGTCAACTTTGCTTACGACCAGTTAGGCAAAAGTTACGTTTGGGGAGGGAATGGTCCGGATGTCTGGGACTGTTCGGGTCTGGTCAAAGCAGCGTACGCTTCTGTGGGGATCACCATCCCCCGGACTTGCACTGATCAGTGGTTTAATATTCCGAGCTTGGTTCCAGGTGCTCGAATCCTAGATCCGGACGAGCCAAAAAAAGCTGGCGATCTCATCTTTTTCACCAAAGATGGAGGTAAATCCAGCCACCACATTGGAATTATGGATGGCTTGCGAATTGGGAGTTTCATCGAGGCAACCCCACCTAGGGTAACTAGGTCAGACTTAACCCTTAAGGACGATGCCGAAGGCATCAAGGGTAGGGCGGACCTGGCAGGTTCGTTACTCTTGGGTTACATCAGAGTCATCTCGGATGACTACCAAGGGGACTCGGAAGACGTCCAGCCAGTTGACCAGCCGGTTGATCAACCGCCACCACAGCCGCCGCCGGGAGGCTGAAATTAGGGAAAATGTCCGCCGTCGGCGGACAAGTAGAAGAATAACGAATCATGAGTTACGAAGGAGGTAGGATAATGGCAGGTTCAGGACAGTTCCGCATGGGGGACCTTGAGGTCCCTGGTTGGGTGGGAAAGTATGGATTGTGGGGTGTTCTCGGCATCGTAGGGGCAATCTTGGCCTTGTGTTGTTGCTGTGTGCTCGGCAGCTTGGTCGCTTTCGGTCCGATGCTGGGCATCACGACGCCTCTGCAGGCAACACCCGGAGCCGGTGCGTTCGGGGCTGAAACTCCATACACGCCCCATCCGGTGACGCCATGGCCCGAAGGTTGGACGCCGACGCCATCGGTAACACCAACAGCTACAGAGCCGATAGCGACCAGCACGCCGACAGTTCCATTGCCACCGGGAGTAACACCAGTTGGTCCCACACCCACACCCGGGGAGAAAGGCTGGGAGCCGTCAGAAGGCGTTCAGTACTTTAACGCACAGCTTCTTGGGGGATCGGACGAGATTGCCATGATGTTGCCCCACGAGAAAGATGGGCTAGAGACGCCGGCTGATCGGAGACGTGACCTTGGTTGGTTGACCAGCGAGCTGCGGAAGGCTGAGATCGGCCTACTAGCCTCTGATGAGACCTTGGTGGCAGGAGGCGAGCAGCCATATGGCCGGAGACTAGAGATCCACAGAAGTGGTCAGGATGCTGGCGGTCGGATTAGGCTCGGTTGCGATGTCTGGCGTAGCGATCGACCAGATCTGGGACACTGGGCTCTGGATACCAACTGGGTTTGGCACCGCGTCAAACCCACCAATTAAATATGAAATACCGCATCCCCTCTAGGGCTCAGGCCCGAGGGAACCTGTCCGCCAACAGGCGGATGGGTGGACTTATAAGAATTATCCCTATTTACAATTGAATAAAAGAGGAGGGGTTGACCTAAAAATCTTAGGTAGCGCGAGAATTCATTCTCGTATCTTTTTACGCGCACCTTTGATTTTTAGCATCAACCCCATTAGTTCCTCATCCGGTATGAGCCGGATCTGACGAGGCCGTCCCAGCCCTGCTAGCAGGGTGTTGGGCAGAAAAGGCCGAAAGGAAACTTATTATAGCTATAGATATTGTTATAGTTATTGGTTAGGAAGATTATAAAGACAGATTAATAACAAAGCAGCCAGGTAGGCTGCTTTAGGCGTAATTTTTGATTGACGGTTTTAAGCTGGTTCTTTTTAAAAAGAGCTGGCTTAAAGCAAGTCAAAATCTTGCTTGTCTTTGGCAAATCTAAGACAGGTTCAATGGCGAGCCTGTAGGGGGCTTTGAGAAAGCTTGCCCGTTGGGTTTGTTGAAGAACAGTGGTACAGATGTGCCACAACTGCACCTTAACAATTTGTAGCTTAAATTTCTACCAAAATATAACAAGGGAGGTGAATTCTCGTGGTGGAAATCAATGTGTTCTTGGCCTTTGGAGCAGGGCTTCTCTCTTTTCTATCGCCCTGCGTCTTGCCCCTGGTACCTGTCTACATCAGCTATCTGACGGGTTCGGCCGTCAGCGGAGAGAAAGCACCCAAAAGAAGCACGGCTTTTACCCACGCTCTTTTCTTTGGCTTGGGTTTCAGCTTGGTCTTTGTGCTCCTTTTTGGCCTGCCGGTAGGCTATCTGGGACATTTTCTGGGTGGCTTGACCTCGATTCTGGCCAAAGTAGGAGGGATTTTCTTGATTGTCTTTGGCCTGCATACCGCCGGCCTTGTCAAGATTCCCTTTTTGCTGATGGAGAAACGAATGGAGGTTCGTCTGGGGGACAGTCCCACCTGCCTGCGTTCGCTCTTGGTGGGCATGACTTTTGGTGCCGGCTGGACGCCCTGTGTGGGTCCGCTGTTGGGAGCAATCCTTACCATGGCCCTTGATGCTCAGTCAATCTGGCAGGCAGTCTTTTTCCTGGCTGTCTACTCGATGGGGCTGGGTATTCCGTTTCTGGTCGTGGCCCTTGTTTTGGCTACGGCCACCAAGTGGCTCAGGCGGTTTAACCGCCACCTAGGGTTTGTTTCTGTACTCAGCGGCCTTTTTCTTATCGCCGCTGGCATGGTGACAGTTCTGTAAAAAAAGGGGAATGTTATGGGAAACAGAAGGGGTAGTTAATCATGGTATAGGGGGTGGAATATTAAAAAACAGTTGGGAACAAAAAATAATCATATCGTAAGGGATAGGAGGAAAATATCCAATGAGAAACTCAGTATTTTTAGGTTTGGTTCTGTTTATCTTGGCTGCCAGCATTTTGGGTTGTAGCCTGGCAACCCCGGCATCCCCAGCACCCCGGGCTACTTTGGTTGAGGAGATCCCTGGAGAACGATTACTACCACCCGAAAAGTTCCAAGTCGGCGGCCGAACCATCTATCTTGGCCAAGAAATGCCCAGTCTTAATTTGCGGCGTTTCGAGGAACTCCTGCAACTTGCCAATCTACAGGACACAAAGGTTCAGATTTATGCAATCTCTTTGCCTTATGGAGGAGTTGTAACAAATCGCCACAGCTTGGGATACGATCTTTCTCTACCTGAGTTCGACGGCCTTTTAATTGAGGTTGATGGCAGTTTCGTAGATAGGCCTGGAGCTCTCAATCTTTATCTGGCCAAAGCTATTTTTGAGATAGCAAAGGTTGGGAATGTTGAGGTCTCGCCTGCAGTTCGAGCCAGCCATTTCATTTCGAAAGGTCGTCTGTTTGAGTCGTCAATGGGCGACTATCAGTGGGGACAGGAGTATGCCTTTCGAGTAGTGCAAGGCGGCGAGATTGGCAAATTGGACCCCATTGTTTACACCGCTAAACACGAGGTCGAATACAACACTTTGAGGATCTGGGTTGATGAGAATGCCCTCCTGGAGGGTATCGTCGTCCTCGGCCTTGTCGAGGTAGAAGACGGCGTCTTTGAAGAAGGAAAGCTCCTTCTGGCAGATCCCCCTGACGACGAACCTTGGGAAGTGTTCATTCCGCTGAGATGCCTTATCAATACAAAGTAACTAAGGAGGTTACGATCATGAAAAAGAATTTGGTTTTGATTTTGGCCCTGTTTGTCCTGGCTGCCATCCCGGCCTGTAGTCTGGGAGCCATCCCGACGCCGGCGGTTGTGCCGACGGTCCAACCCATCGTTTTGGAAACCCCAACCGTCGAGGCCCTGGCGACGCCGACTGTTGCTGTTCCTGCTGGCGTTACGCCAATGTCGCCTACGGCTGTCCCGACACCTACTTTAATCCCGACACCAGAGCCAGTAAACTGGGCGGTTTTTAAGACACCCAATGGCAAGTATCAGATAGCTGTTGACCAGAGAGTTTTGGCTGCAGCCGGTGGCGAAGTAGATATAGTGGCCTGGGAGAAGGCGTTGGATAAAGTATCTGAAGGGATCTGGACAGTAGACATCTTGAGTGACAGTCCCAAGGCAGGGGAACCCTTTCCCAATAAGGAATTCTATCTTCGGACCTACAAGGCGAATTGTGGGTTTTTCGGAGGCAGAGTCGTTAACAGCCACAGTATTTATGCCGGGGAGGAGAGAGATGAGTTTCTTCATCAAATAACCGGCGACCATACAAAATACTGGGGGTTGGCTTTACACTACTGCATGGTTTTCAATGAAGGTCCATGCCATCCTTGGTCGACAGCTTTCAACTGGTTGATACTTGAGCAGATTTCCCAGCAATGGCCGGAAACATGGGTTTCTGCTGCCGGAGGCCAAGATCTTTCTCCAGCTATAGAGGCTGGTAGGTTCCTCCAGACGTATCGTCTTTTCCCGAACGTGGACTATGGATTGCAGTGGTGGGAGTGGGGGCAGAAATATCGCTGCGCCGTCAAGGATGATTGTTCCTCCATGATAGAACCGGTGGAAGATGGTCAGCAGGGTGATATCGACTGGGACAATCATCGTCGCGCCAATGAGGTGAGGGCTGGAGACGAGGTAGAGTGCTATATTGTCCCAGGCATCCACTTTGGGTCGGGTTTTGAAAAGACTGATCCCTTTTGTATGCGCGTCGAGGAGCAAGATTTCATCTCGTTCGTCTACCTCGAGGGTTCTTGCCTCGAGATTGACGAGTAGGAAGTCCCTACCCTGAGCTACATTACAAATACAATAAAATAATAAGGGAGAGGCGTGGATAATCGCTTTTGCTAATACCAGTCACAAAGCGACTGGTCTTTTTATAGCAAAGCCGATGTTCATAGCCTCCTTTTTTCCCTTCGTCCGATTAAATCGGACCTGATGAGGCCTAAAAAATAGCTTAAAACTGAAAGTGTAAAGCTAAAAAGGCCGAAAAGGGAAATAGAATAGAAAGGAACAAAAATATGGACAGAAAAAAAATGGATAGATTTTCTGCTAAGTTACATGAATGCGAGGAACCCTTAAGGGGGTGGGTTCGTAGTGGTGGTCAGATTGTTTTTATTTCGCCAACGAGGGTGCGAAAAGATTCAACTGGGCGATTGGTGGATAGTAATGGGCATTTAGTGACGGTAGAGGAAGGAGTAGCTGTTTATTTAGATGGCGAAGTTTTTATGCCGGACTCAAAGGATATTGTTTATGTAAGTTTGGTTGAAGATAGATCAGAGCCTGCGTTAGTAAGTCCCGACAATAGGGCAGTGGGCGAGCTTCGGCCTATAGTTGTAAACACTTTTGATTACCAGCCATCTTTTTCAGAGACTAGGGCTAGCGGAGAAGGTTGTCTTTTAGGCTTTATAAGATATATTTTAGGGATTTAGATTAGATGTTTAGATTTTAACCTGATAATATAAGAACAATGGACATTATAGAAAAAAATTCAATTTTTCAAGATCCTAGAAAGGCAGTAGAAAGTCAGGCCAGGGAAAAGGTAGTTCTGGCTTTAAGAAAGGCTTTTTCCCAGGGAGAAAAAGAAATGAGAACCAGGCTTGCGGAGTGGCTTAAAAGAGAGCTTAAAAGGAAAAAATCCGAGCGTTTGCCCAGAGGGGTTGCTGAGGATTATCTAAAGCAGGAAGCCAGATCAACTATGAAAAAATTAACAAATCTTTTTGCAAAAAATGATGGTTTATTTGGGAGAGATGAAATTTTAAGTTTAACCCGAGGCTTGGGCAGATTACATTTTTTGGCTCAAAACGCAGAATCATGTGGTTTTAGCCTGGCACGAAGAGAGTACTCAAAAAAAGAACAACCATCAGGCGTCCGTTTTAAAAATTTTATGTTAAATTTAGCCAGCGAAAGCAATTTTGACATAGCAGAAGATTTGGAAGTGGTTGACCTTAATTTATTGCCCAAAGGACTAAAAAAACAACTGCCGCGATTTATGACAAGCCGGGATATTAATATTGCCTCTCAAGAGCTATTTGAAAGATGCAGACAGACATCTTTGATGAAAGAAACCGGTCGTCAAATCGATTATATTGATCCCAACACAGCAGAGGTTGCAAGAGTGGACGAGAAAAGATTTTCCCATATAGATTTATCTGAAGGTTTGTCGATTCCCTTAAGCGACACTCCGATAGAAAAAGGTAAATTGGCAGATAGGCTAATAAGGGAACAAATTGGATTAAGAGTTTAAATTTTAATTTTCAGTAAAAATATAGGGAAGGAAACCATGAAAAAAGAAAAATTTCTTGATAGGCTTTATGAGAGAGAAGGCAATAAAATCACCTGCCAAGTATGCCAGAGAGGCTGTAGTTTGGCTGAAGGGCAGTCAGGCTATTGCAGTGGTTATGCCAATGAGGCTGGTGAATTTGTTGATCTAACTTATGGGAGGATTACGACAGCACAGGTGACCGAGCTAGGCTGGGCACCGGTTGAGATGTTTGACAAGCCCGACACGAAAATCCTTTCAGTCGGTAGCCGGGGCTGTAATTTTTATTGCCGTGGCTGTGTAAACAGAGAGCACTCCGGCGCAAGGCACGACAGGAAGGTTTTAACTGAGCAGATTGTTGAGCCAAAAGTTTTGATTGAGTATGCTAAGGCTTTAGGTTGTGAGGGGGTGGCTGCTAATTTTAACGAAGCGCTTTTGGCGGCACTTTATTGGCGCGATATTTTTGAACTGGCAAAAAGAGAGGGGCTTTTTACAGTGGCGGTAACCAATGGTTATAGCAGCCGGCAAGCTTTGGATCTTATTTGCCCAAATTTGGATGTTTACCGCTGCGACATAAAAGCTATTAGTCCTAAGGCAATGGGAGCGCAGGCAGTCGGTATTAGCCCAAAAGGAGTTTTAAAAAGCTTAAAATATATAAGAAAAAAATATCCTAAGGTTCATATAGAGGCAGTAACAATGGTTGTGCCCGAGGTAAATGACTGCGTAGCTGAGCTTGAGGGAATTGCCGGCTGGGTAGGGGGAAATTTAGGAAGAGAAACCCCTTGGCATATCAGCCCCTTTGAGTCAATGGAAGGAAGGAGCCTTAACGGAGCGCCGCCTTATTTAACAAAAGAAGACTTGCTTGACGGCAACCGAGTGACAGCAAGTTCTATTGTTTTTGGCAGCAGGGGAGAGGTTGGACTCAGAGCCGGCGATATGGGCCTGGACCTTTGTTTGCCCCAGGAACATCCGGAATTAGAGTTGGCTGCTTTGATTGGCAGAGAGGCTGGTTTAGAAAATGTTTTTATAAAAACTGACGGGCATTAGAGGCTATCAAAATTATGACACAAAAATTATTAGAGAAATTGATAACTGTTAGTTGTTTAGATGAAAAACAGAAGATGGCTCTTGGGCCGGTTATCACTTCGGCTCATGCACTTGGTTGGACAGGTTGGACAAAAGATGATTTAGAAGCTTATACTCGTCTTGACGGAACAGGCGTAGTTGAAAGATTTTCTCAAATAATGACAGATGCGGTTAACGATTTAGTCAATATGGGGATGGATAGAAGGGAGGCTAGCGATTTAGTTACTGATGTTTTTAGGGAAGCGAAAACTGCAGGAGATTCTTTGTGGAGAGACCAGCAACAGAGAGGCCTTTTTAAAGGTTATTTTTAATTTGAGAGAGCAAGATAAGTTTTTAGCTTTCTTTTTGTTTAGAAAGGGAGGATTTAACACCCCCGAGGTGCCCGCCTCGTACCAACGTGGTATGGGGACATCCTCAAGACAACTCGGGATTTTTTGGTTTTTGACTTCAAAAGACAATTTTCCACTTGACAAGCAATTACAGTTCGACTATAATTTACTTATTATTAATTTCGGTTGAACTGATATGGAAAAGTACTTTCCTCGAAATCTCACCAGCAGCTTAATAAAAAACCTTGACAGCCGGCAGATTTTTGCCATTGTCGGCCCAAGGCAATCCGGTAAGACAACCCTTTTTAAAATTCTTAAAAAACATCTTTTGGAAAAAAAGCACGTCTTAAAAGAAAAAATTTTTTATTTTAATTTTGAAGATTTTGAGATAAGAAACCAGTTTAATAAAAATCCTAAAGAGTTTGTTAAGCGAAGAATTGAGGATTTAAAAGGACGCAGCTTTTTTTTCTTTGATGAGTATCACTGGGCAAAAAACGGCGGGCAGAAGTTAAAACTTCTTTTTGATCTTTTTGCCCCAAAAGTTAAGTTTTTTATTACCGGCTCGTCTTCTTTGGAGCTTACTTTCAAAACCGGCAAGTTTTTAGTCGGCAGGCTTTTTTATTTTTATCTTTATCCTTTTTCATTTGAGGAGCTTCTAACAACTGGCGAGAAACCTGTCTTTTCGGCATATAAAGAAATGAAAAATCTGAGCGAAAAATTTAAAATTCCTGCCAAACAGACAATCTTTGAAGATAAAATCAAGGCCTATTTCCAAAAATTTGTTATTTTTGGCGGCTATCCGGAGGTGATTAAAACCAAAGGACGAGAAAAGAAAAAGTTGATTTTGAAGTCAATTGTCAACACTTACTTGGAAAAAGAAATTCGTAGCCTTCTTTTGATCGAAGACTTGGAAGGCTATCGCAAGTTTTTGCAGATTTTGGCAAGCCAGGTTGGCGAGCTTTTGTCTTATGACCAGGTTGCCAATGACAGCGGTTTAAATTTTAAACTTTTGAAAAAATATTTTTCTATTTTAGAAGAAACATATGTTTTAAAAAGGATAAGGCCTTTTTACAAGAATCTTACTTCGGAGCTGCGGAAAAGCCCTAAGCTTTATTTTGTTGACTTAGGGCTTAGAAACTTTTTAGTCGACAGTTTCGTTTCTCTGGAAAAACAGTCGGTTAAAGGAGAAATGGTGGAGAACTTTGTCTTTAGTCAGTTTTTGAAAAAGGGGATTTTGCCAAATTTTTGGCGGACTAAGGGCAAGGCAGAAGTTGATTTTGTTTTAAAAAGAGAAGGCGGGCTTTTGCCTGTTGAAGTAAAATACCGGAATTTAAAAAAACCGGCTATCTCGCGCAGTTTTGCTAGTTTTATCTCTTGTTACCAGCCGGAGCGGGCAATGGTTTTGACTAATGGTTTTTGGGGCAAAAGAAGGGTTGGGAAAACCGAGGTGCTTTTTATGCCTGTTTGGTATGTGTAGCACCCCGGGATTCTTGGTTTTTGACTTCAAAAGATAACTTTTCCGTAGGCGTTCAGGATTTGACAAAAATTCCAGCAAGGACTGTCCTGGACTACTCCGAGGACAGACCTTGCTATCCCTGTTGCTGTTGACCAATCCTGAACGTTTACACTTTTCCTGCTTGACAAAAAGTATTACTTTTTGTATAGTTTAGTTGCAATGAAATTAAAACCCCGTTTTTTACTTCCTGAAATTTGCCAGCACCTTGATGACAAGAAGGCCCTTCTTCTTTTAGGCTCGCGCCGCAGCGGCAAAACCAGCCTGCTTTACTTACTAAAACTTGAACTTTTAGAAAGAAAGATTCCCGACTCACAGATTCTTTTTTTTGATCTGGAAAACCAGTTAGTTGCTGACCAATTAAACGAAATCAAAGACTATAATTCTTTTCCTTTATTTTTGCAAAGCAGGGGAGCAGATACAAAAAAACGCACCTTTGTTTTTTTAGACGAGGTTCAGTATCTGCAGAGAGCCTCAAGTTTTATCAAGTACTTAGTTGATCATTTTCCAAACTTAAAGTTTATTGTTTCCGGCTCGGCCAGTATTTTGGTAAAAAAGGTTTTCTCAGACAGCATGGTTGGTAGGGTGTGGATTTTTCCGGTGCGGCCTTTAAATTTTGAAGAGTTTTTAGGCTTTACTGGAGAAAAGCGCTTAGCCCAAGTTTTAAAAAAGGCGAATTTTCACCTTGATAATTTAGGCAAGATTTCTATTGCAACTTTTCAGAAGAGTTTTAGGTTTTATCAGGAAGACTTTTCCAGACTGTTTGCTCAATTTTGTCGTTTTGGAGGGTATCCGGAAGCGGTCTTAACTGGCAGCATTGAAGGAAAAAGAAAGATTTTAAGCAGTCTTTATTCTGAATATATTCGTAAAGACATTAAGCATTTAGAGGAGATAAGGCAGATAACTGCTTATAATAATCTAGTTCGCTTGCTGGCCGGGCAGATAGGCCAACTGGTAAACGAGTCAGAGCTTTCAACTTCTTTAAAAATCACCCGGCCGACAATTAATCGTTTTTTGTTTTTGCTAAATGAAACTTTTATTATAAAAATGCTTACTCCTTATTCAACTAATCCCCGTCAGGAGATTATCAAAGCTTCAAAAGTTTATTTTGAAGATGCCGGCTTAGCTAATCTTTTAAATGACAGTTTTCAGCCTTTTGAACGCAATCCTCACAAAGGTAGCTTGGCAGAAAATGTTGTTTTCAGCCAGCTCGTTAAAAAGGGAATCGATCCTTTTCTTCGTCTTCATTTTTGGCGGACTAAGCAAGGAACAGAAGTTGATTTTATTGTTCAAGCGTCCGGAGGGAAGATAGTGCCGGTGGAAGTCAAGTACCAGAGGTTTGTAAAGTCCAAGATCCCCAGCGGCTTAAGAGCTTTTATCAAAAAATACAAGCCAGAAAATGCCTTAGTTTTAACAAAGAGTTTTTTTAGTGAAAGAAAGTTGGGTAAGACAAGGGTTTTGTTTGCTCCGATTTATATTATAGGGTAATTATCAATATTTAGCACCAAAATTGGTGTAGATTTGCTTTAGTAAACGATCAGTTTTTTGTTTAATTTTAAACTTCCTGTAGTTGTATCTCCAAACATATTCTCCTAAGAATAAAT
>Ga0180437_10002105_pt1 | contig 32597 bp, 37 predicted proteins | sample SS_ome_4_FD_132410 | JGI IMG/M metagenome (GOLD analysis project Ga0180437, IMG submission 132410) | Hypersaline lake sediment archaeal communities from the Salton Sea, California, USA - SS_3_D_1 metaG | ecosystem: Environmental > Aquatic > Non-marine Saline and Alkaline > Hypersaline >... | reverse complement strand
ATATAATCTTGTATTATATTTCTCATATTATTCGTCCAAATGTAATCCTTTTAATTGTACTCCTGCTGTTCTTACAATATCATAAAAACTTGACTTTGAGAAAACATCCATATCAAAACGACACAATATTTTTAATTGTCCTGTGAAATCAGCTGTTAATTTGATGCCTTCACCTACAGGTACAAAGAATATTGCTTGATCTCCACCATCTACACCACTACCATCTGATATATAGTAATCACCCGCTGATGTAGCATCTGCTGCTTGATTGTATATAGCATAATCTCCATATACAGTCTGAGCACTTGTATTGGCTCCCGGAAGATCAAATGTTGTTTCTACACCATCACCTGTTGCGAAATAAAGACCTTCATAATCATCGTAATCAATATCAATCCAATGAAATGATCCGTATTGTCCTTGTCTTGCTATATAAAAATTATATAATTCAGCCATTTCTTCTCTTTCACATAGAGAATAATCCATAGCAACATCAATTTTTGGAAATTGTTGTTTTCTTTTTCTTTGTTCTGTTGCTTCAGAATCATAATTTGAAAACAATGTTTTAAATCTAAAATTCATCTCAACAGGTTTTCTATATGGAACATCTGCATATGATGGATATAGTGCCATTATGATCTAACCCCCTTCGTTAATGTATTCCTTACGTTTGTATCTCCTCTATTAACGGCATCTGTAATTGGCCCGATTATAGCAGAAGGATTACGTTTCGTAAAATTAGCAAATGATTCTGAATCCATTGCTTGTATGTTTATATAATATTGTGCTGGTGGATCTGATTCAGTTTCTTTGTTCATACCATCTGTTTGTGCTGTAACACCCAATTTACCATTAGGACCTCTTGTTAATGGCATAATTGCTTCAGGACCTGCTTCACCCATTAATCCAACACCATTTGCCATTGGAAATGTAGTTGGTCCTGTTACAACACCACCTCTGGCATGAGGTATCACATTACCATTATCAATTACATTACCATCTTCATTCGGGAACCATCCCCAAGATTTAAGTGAATTTAAGATGATTTGTTGTATGATCATTTTAGCAATTTCAGCTAAGAATGTAGCTGCGAATTTCTTAAATGCTTCTTCTGCATCCTCAACACCATTAACCCAATCCTGAAACCAATTAACAGTAGCATCAGCTAATCCTGATGAGAATGATTCTGCTGCTCGTATTACAATAGCTTCAAATTGTTCATATTCAGTTTGAGCACTATCCATCCATCTTTCAAGAGCTGATTTATTTGCCTCAAACTCAGCGTTTGTTATTTCAGCTGATTTTTGTGCATACCATTCTTTTAACGTACTGATATCACCATATATTTTAGCATATTCATCATAAGTCTTTTCAAGCATCAATCTTTGATAGTCAAATTCACTCATTGATAATTGATTCATTTCATCAAGAATAGTATCGTGTATTTCTTTTTCTCTAGCAATTCTTTCATTGTTAATTCTTGTTTCTTCAGCTAATTGTTGTTCAGCAGCTTCAATCGCATACGTCACACCTTTAGCAATAATTTCATCAAGCTCTCGTTGTTTTTCTAACTCTGCTTCTAATTCTTTATCACGATATTTCTTACTGATAGCTGCAATTTCTAATTGTAATGTTTCATTGATTTTCTTTCTTTGTTCAGCTGTCTTACCAGCTTCCTCAACGAATTTTTCATATCTAGCTTCCATTGATTTGATTTCAGCTTCTTCTTCATTTCCAATCAATTGAAGTTTACGAATAGCTATTCTTTCATTTAACTCTTCTACTTTCTTAATGTTATTTTCAAGTTTTTTAATTGTTTCATCACTAATGCCTTCTGATTGACTTTCTGGATCTAAGATAGCATTTATTTTTTCTTGTAGTTTTGCTATTTCGTCTTGATATTGTTTAACTAAATCAATAGTTTTAACCCATTTTAATTGTGTTGCATCCTCTTCAGATGGGACCAACATAAATTCTTGGCCTCTTGATTCTAAATCATTAAGAGCAGATGTTAAATCATTAATTTGATTGTTGTATGCTCTTATTTGTTCAACTTCTTCATCTGATAGGATAGACTTACCTGTTTTAAATCTATCTACTGCTTCATTTAATCCTTCAATTTGCTCTTTTGTTAATTCTAATTCATCTGCTGTTCTTTTTGCATCCCTTGATAAAACTAAGAATGCTGCTCCAACAGCTAATAGTACAGCACCTATACCAAGAACCCAAGGATTTGAAGCAAACGCCAGAAAACCAGCAAGTGCAGGAGAAGTTGCTAACGCAGTAGTACCGACTATAGCAAGGGCACCAGATACAGTCCTTGCTGCCATTGCAACGGTAATTAGATTCTTTGCCCATTTTAGAAATCCAACTCCAGCAAATGCAGCTTCCATAGCAATTAATGATTTAGTAACACCCCAGAACCACGCAGCTAATTTTATACCTACCAATGATAATGCTGATCCTGCAATAAGTCCTATATTATCAGCAAACAATTTAAGAAGTTTATTTAAAAGAGGTAATGTTTCTAATGCAAGCTGTTGAAATTCTTCACGTAATTGTGTCATCTGATCATTGAACTGTTCAGCTGCCTTTGCTTTTTCAACAGACATATTTGATGTAATGTTTTCAAGACCATCTGCTAGACCAGGTAACATTTGTAGAACTTTAACACCTTCTGAATCAAACAATTTAAAAGCAAGAGCGACTCTTTGACTACCATCATCAACTTTTGATAATGCATCAGCAATCGCAAGGAATTTTTGATCTGGTGTTAAATTTGCTAAGTCTTTTACATTAATCCCCAATTCCTTTATGGCATCAGCTGCTGGGCCTCCACCTGCTTCAGCATCAACAAGCCTACGAGTCATTCTTTGAATTGCCATTGTTAATGTTTCAAATGTCACACCTGATAGATCAGCTACCTGTCGTAACTTATCCATATTAACAACATTAACGCCAAGACGTGTATTTAATTTACCTAACTGATCTGCATAACCAATTGTATCTGTTATAAGATTCTTAAAGGCAAGACCAAGACCAGCAGCACCAATGATACTCACAAGTGATGTCCACGAAGTTTTCATTGACTTTGTAATATCACTAGACTTTTTATCAACAGTATCGAGACTATCATTGATAGACTTAGTTGCTGTTCTTACTGTCGCACTACCTTTATCATCTACTTGATATGTTTGTTTAATTACTCTTGCCATAATTACCTCTGTTGTGCTTCTTTGTTTTTAGATAACATAAAAGAAACAAGGAAGGTTGTAATTTTTTTAAGATTAACATCATTTACAGGTAAACCTGCTATCTCAAGTGTCTTACACACACCATTCAATGATAATGATTTCATTCCATCGACCATATAATTCATATAATCGAACAGAACAGTTACGATTTCATAATTTTCTGGGATTACTGTCACAAATCCACAAGCAACACAATCTGGTGTTTTACCAGACATCATTGCTTTAGTTGCTTTGCATCCCTCGCAATCCAGTCCAGCTCCTAACCAGTCTGCGAGGGTTTCGAGTTTTTTAATTCTTTATTACTAATAACAGCATCTCTCATTTTACCCGCTTCATTGATAATGAATACAACAAACTCTTGATCATAGTTATAGACTAATTCTTTGTTTTCTTCATTACATTCCATCGGGCCATCCTCATCTTCAATTCCTTTCCAATCTATAAGAACATAATTAAAGACATTCCACATCTGATCCAAACCAACTTCTTCAGCTGTTGGAATTTTGGTGAGAGATAAAAGTTTGAAGGGACGTATTTTTGCTTTTACATCTTTTTCATCTGGGTGTGTTTTCCAAGCTTCTTTTGTATTGTTTTTATTAAACTTTCTCATATGGCCTCTCCTTTTTGAAGTATTTTTTCAGGAGTCTTGCAGTAGGTAGACCACATTTGAGGCAGTTGGGAGCCTTTCCACTCATCATTGATTTCGTTAATATACAATCCTTACACGTCTGACCGTTAGGACGACTTAAATACCAAGTAAGAAAGTAAAGAAAATCAACAGGATCAAACTCCGAAAAACCAAGAGAGATTCTATTTTCGATACCATCTTCATCGACATATAGAATCTCTCTTTTGTTTTCTTTAATTTTCGTAGTCATATACTGACCTCCCGAAATGAATTTTTATATGGAGTGTTCTACACTCCGCTATTAGGTCGGATAACGTCCAAGAGGACCACTAACTCTAATAGTCATTGTTCCTGCAATAGTTTGGTTTCTTCCTGGTGCAGATGGATTCCAACTTGTAACAAACATTGTTGCTTCTGAGTCTTCAACCAAATCACAAGCAAAATATGTAGTAGAATCAAAGTAAACTCTCATATCATTGAAAGTTCCACCTTCTCTACCATAAGTATCAAGTTGTGATTGTGCAGTATCCTCAAGATCAAGATCAAAATCTGCTGTAATTGTGGAATTACCAGAACCTTGACAGTATTTATCATAACTGTCTGTTAGGGCACTGATATCAATTTCACCAAAACCAAAATTAATAGCACAAGATTTCAATCTAGCAACTGTGTTACCACTAAGAGTAATCCTTGCATCGTTTGATAGTTTTACTCCGCAAGCCATTTTATTACCTCCGTTTATTCTTTATTCAAATCCTGAATAAAGTCAAAATAAAAAATAAAATCGAACATTGTAAGTCCGACAGATCCAGAGACACCATCTGATGCAAAAGTGACTCCTTCACTATCTAACGAAACATTACAATCCGAATAAACAAAATCATCTGAATAAAGAAACTTTTGAAATTCATCCGCCATAGTTTCCATATCATCTTCATTGTTTGTATAACCAACGACATTGATAGTAGCGTTTCTATGAACCTCATTAGATCCAAGGAAGTCTTGTATCACTGGCGTCTGACTTATATACAGACACAATGTGGGGTATTGCTTGACTTCTCCTGGATTAACAATACCATGCCTCACCTTTACAGGTTCAATAGCATAATCATTTGAGAGTGTAAACAGATCCTTTATGTTAGGTATGATTGCCTCTCTTATTAATTTTCTTGTTAATGCCATTAATCAAGTTCCTCTCCAATTGTGTTTGTTATAATATCATTAATTGCAGCAATATTATCTGCAATAGCTGGATATAGAAATGGTCGTGCTGGCATTCTAACAGATTTAACCTGTACCCATCTTCCACCAACGGTAAATCGTAGATAAGGTTTTTTGATTGCTGTTATAGTCCCACCATACTCGTGTATTCCAGCATATATAACATTTGATGATAATTCACCAATTATATCATTGTATCTTTCTCTAACTCTCGATCTGATTGATCTTCTTAATAGACCTGTACCAACTTTAAGGTTTCCGTGCTTACCAAATGATCCTTTTGCTTTTCCTTCTGCAAATAAAGTTGCGTTTCTAACACCCTTTACAAGAGCATTACGCCAATCTTTTGGTAGTTCTACAAGCATCCTTTCTGTTTCAGCAGTTGTTCTAATTCTTATATCTAACATTAAACAACTCCCAATAGTCTATATTGATCAAGGACCTCCTTAGTAGACTTCAAAAGTCCTTTTTCAACAAAAGCAATTGTACCATCATCTAAATTTATATTTGATACATCCGGATGTCTTCTGTTTTGAAACTCTCTTACAACTTCTCGAACACAGGCAAGTTTAACATCTTCTGGAATGTTTGCGTAACCAGCAGTATAAACAATTTTGATGTTTTGAGTTGATTGCACAAATCTGGGTGCTGTTGGTTGTAACGCAACATATCTACCATCTACAGATCTATATAAGTCTGAGTCTATAAGAGTATCAGCAGTAAAATCCCACTCTGCGCTATCGTGAATTGAAGATATTGATATGATAGGTAAATTACGAGGGTACAAGAAACCACCCCCATTCCCATCGTAGTATTCTGTATATTGACGAGATTTGAATTGAGTGATTTCACAATACTTATGAAACTCTTCCGTTTTTGCATTAATGATATTCTCAATTGCATCGTCATTTTCAGATACAGATATTTGATCGTCTGCGTACTGTTTAAAGTACGTTCTGTCAATTAATGCGTTAGATGCTAATGCCATTTGTTTACCTCTGAAAGGGGGTGATCCGAAGACCACCCCCATAATTAGGTATTAACCTATTAAGCGTCCGCGTACTTCATTGTTGCCCATGCTTTAGAGCTGGCTGGAGTTGCGTGATCTGCAATATTTCCATCCATTCTTGCTTTACATACAAATTGGGTAACATCTTCTTTCATCTTGATGTATGGGTTTACCATTGATACGAACTGACTTCCACGAACAACGATGATGTACTGAGAAGGATCACCAAATGCTAATGTAAGAGCTTCATCAGTAGCAGTAGCTTGAGTAGTAATCGAAGGAGTGATTACATACTCAGCTCCCATCAATATTTGAGAAGGACGTCCGTTGATTGGAACTTGTTGGAAAATAGGTCTACCTTGTGAGTCTACCAATCCAGCAATATCTTTCAACATAGAGCGAGGACCGAACCATTTAGGATCAGCGCCAGCACCTAGACGTTCCCATTCAATATGATAGAACATTGTGTTCAAGTTAGAGAAAGTAACAGTACCAGTACTATCAACAGCAGCAGTTACATCAGAAACGCTTGATGTGAATTCTGTTCCATTGAACATTTCATCATCTGCATTTTGACCAATTGCTTCTGCTTGGAATGGTACGATAATTTCATTAACAAGATCAATAACAGCGTCATCTAATTGGTCGTTGCGAACTTCCATATAGTTACCGACACGTTTGTCGATAGTCCAAGTGATTTGACCAATAGTAGAAGTACCTTCACGGTTAGCAGTACCTGATGCTTGTGAATCAACACTATCACGAGTACCCTTTGCAGGCAGCTTCAACACAGGAGCATCAATCTGAATTACTCTAGCATATTGTAGAGCAACAGATGATAGTTCTGCAAGACCCATTAGTGCGTTACCATATTGTACTGGTACAGCATTAGAGCCATCAAAAGCAGCTTGAAGATCTAATTCGCCAGTTTGTCTTGCTTTTGCTTGGGCGATTAAAAGTTCAGCAACTTTGTTTGAATCTTCAGCACTTAGAGTCGCTTTGAAGTTTCTGCTTAGTTTAGGATCATAACCACTAAATACATAGGTATTGATACCTGTATTTTGTTTTAGTGTGATAACTTTACCTTGCATTTTTTCCAAGGATGCCTTCAATTCTTTATTTTCTTCAAGAATCTTAGCGTTTGTTTCATCTTGAGCAGCCCATTTTGCTTCTAGAGCTTCTCTATCTTCAGAACTCATTTCAGCATTGATCTCTTTCATAAGTCCTTTTAATTCTGCACGTTTATCCATTGTTTTACACCTCTTATGGTTTATTGTGTTACTATTAGATTATCATAGTGTGCTGTTTGATATGGTCACTTCCGTGCCTCAAACGCCTATAATTCTCTTATTTTAAAAACTCGCTCATCCACGAGTCTTCATCCTGATTATCATCTGATTCTGTTGTATCTATAAATTCATCATACAGTTCTGCATAGACTGAATCTTGTGATTCTTCTTCAGCTTCTTGTTCTTTCAATTGAAGCTCCAATTCAGCGATACGTGCCTGTAGAGTTACGACGTCCTCATTTATAGTTTGTTCGGGATTTGGTCCGGCGACGTGTTCTTCTTCCGTATTATCATCAACCTTAGCATCCCTCAATATGATCTTGAATTCGTTTGCTTCAAGTTCGTCAATGACTCCTTCTTCAACTGCCTTATCTAATGAAGCGTTCAATGGGACTGCCCCATCATTAGCTGGATTAGGAGTAATGCTAAATTCGTGTAATTTGGATTTCTTAACAAGCATCTTGACTTGTTTCCCTTTATGTTTCATCTTTTCTGGGAACTCAACATCATCCATACTTGCTGTTATTCCGATGCTACCACCATTGATGTATCCTGCACGAACGAGTTTATAAACTGTGTCTGCGAAGGAATTCTCCTCCATTTTGGCATATTCCACAGCAATTCGAACTTCATCTCCACTCTTTCGAACAGAATTCGCTTTTCCGATTGGTAGATCATTTTTATTATGATTGTAGTAAATAGATTTAAATTTCTTTAGATATGAAAGGTCCATACCACTAACAAGAAACAATCTTCCCATTGAATCAACTATTTCTTTGGTAGCAATGTAATTGATAACCCTCTCATTCTTTTTAGATGCTTGTGCTTCTAAAACCAGATTTGTGTTTATAGATTCTGACATTTTTTATACTCCTATTTTTTATCTAATGACGGGAACTAATGTACATCTACAATTGATAACTTGTGATGCACTACCTTCTCCTGGATGCATTTGCCCATTTTGAAACGCTTGATCATAAGGAATTGCACCTTGTGCTTGATTTGCTATATGTTCTTCACGGGAATCTTCACCCCCAGAACTGATCCATTGTTTCATTTCAACTTCTGCTTCTTTATATCTTTCATCCGCTGTAGCTTCTAGAACTTTCAATGACTCTGTTCTAGCAATCAAACGTGATCTCGACTTATTGAATTTATAGACATTTCTAACTCTATCTGCGATTTGATCAATTGTATCCCCTGCATTAATTCCATCTTTTATCTGTGTTCTGATTAATCTATATGTGTGATTAGAAATATCTGTAATTTTATTTGCTAATTGTGACACAACAGCTTCATTAGCTGCAGGATCAGCTGTTGTTTTAACAAAATTAGTAGCTAATGTATCTGCATCTAATGAGGCATCTTCATATAAAGGTGTCATTAGTTTAATTAGATTAGACTTATTCTCATTCAACAGATTCATTATTTGTGCCAGGACTTCTGTTGTGTTGAATCCTTCTGCTGCTTGTTGTTCGCCCAATACTATTTTAATTACAGCTCCAAGTTCTTTACTGAAGAATTTACCTAACTTAGAAGTCATTTTCTTTTCTGACTTTCTTGATATCTTATCCATTTTGCGTACATAACGCATATTCTTGTATGTATTACTGTTTTCTTTGATTTCTTCATTATCATCTGGAAAGTATTCAAGTAACAATTCATCTACGTTCTGTGATGAAATATACTTTGTATTATTAGAAGCATTTTCATCTGTATCTGAAAACTCACTAAACGGAATCAATCCAGTTGGAAGTACTCTTACGTTTAAGACTGGATCATTAATTTCTTCCATACCAATCTTCAAACGCTCATTGATTTCATTTGTTGTGTATCCAAGATATTTCAACAATCTAGCACGTTTATCTAATGCATCAGCAGATTGCTTTAATTCAGCTATTTGAGAAAAGTCGAATTTATATGTAAAAGCAGGAAAGTAATCTCTGAACAACTTTCTATTCCAAGCACTTTCAATTCTTTTCATTTTAGGTTGTAGGTTATGTAACCAAAGCATTCTTACAGCTTCTTCAGAAACACTTCTATTGACTTGATCTGTTACTCCGAACAATGCCTTGTGTATTCCAAGGATAGCTAAGATTCTATCTCGTATATCCTTACGAGACTCCAAGAATTGCATTTCTGCCATTGTTTGTCCCATTTGCTCGTATCTGATTCCACGTGGCAAACCAAGTGCTTGATATGCTTTATGTGTACCTACTTTTGTAGACTTGAATTGCTTAACAATTCTTTCCATATCTTCATTTCTTGCTTTACCTTCTTTGTCATAGAAGAAACCTGATATCTGACCAAAGTTTTTGAAGAAAGCAGTATTGTAATCAAGGGATGCCTTTTCATTTAACAAGTCTGTTTTAACAACATCGACAGGACTTAATCCTCTTGCATTATCATCAGGATTCAACATCTTGACATATATTAGATTCTCATCAAGAATTGTTCTTTTAACACCACCGTTATCAAATGTCCAATCCTTACTGTTTGTTTTCCTTGACATATTACTTGGATTGATAGGCATCAAATACATAAACCCACTTTCGTCATTGATCTCTACCATATACTCCCCACGATAAAAATACCATACTAAGGCGTTGTAATGTAGATCATTTAATGACATATATGGATTTGGAGAGTAAATATTAAATCCACCGGGTAGGGTTGTTTCTGGTGGAACAAGATTATCACCTCTGTATATTTCAACTTCTAATCCTGCTCCAAGGGATGCAAGTAAATCAATTCCTCTATAAATTGTATAATGCTCAGAGAAAGAATCATTCTTTGATGTATCAAAATAGTATGTTCGACCATCATTGAATCCAATCAAAGACTTACTCAAATCTGACGTGGCAACTAATTGTTGTTGTAGATCAGTCACCTGTTGCTCAAGATCTTCTACTTTTTTACTTCGAAATAATTTTAAAATATCCATATTATTTTATCCTATTTAGGTACCACAAGATTATAGTCTACTCTATTTGCATAATGTGTATAGATTGCATAACGCATAGCATCCATTGCGTGATCATCAATTTTCAAAGGTTCTTCTAATGATCTTCCTTCCTTATCTGTTTTCCAAGAATAACCTTCAATCTCTTTAATCATATTGTAAGAGTCTGTATGTATTGTTAATTTCTTTGATTTAACATAATCTATACCATCACGCACGTTCTTTTCTGATGGATGTATATTATAACCTGCTTGATATATTTCTTCAATACGTGCTGGTTCTGCAGTATCAGCATATATATAGCAATTGTTTTTGTGTTCTTCTGGGATTAAATTACCTAACTTCTTTATTAAATCTGTGTTTGTTAGCTTGCTTTGATATAACAACTCTTCAATATAGAATTGATCATCAGAGTTATTGATTCTAACTAAGGAGGTTGGTGCGTTGAATCCAAAGTCTAGACCATAAATAATTTCACTAACATTTTCTGGTATTGTAGGTTGAATATCATAGTTTTCATAGATGACACCCTCTAATGAACCCCATTCACCTAACCAGTATGTTTTATATTTATTTATATTTGTATCTTTGAAACCTTCTATTTGTTTTACATACTCTGGATCATTGATTAAATAATTATCTTTCAATAACGATAGATGTAATGTTGTATTTTCTTTGTCGTTTACATAGAAATAATCATACAACCAACATAATTTAGACACAGGGTTGAATGAAAGCATTATCTGTGGATATGTTAAATCCACACCTCTTAATCTTGTATTGATTATTTCAAAATCATTTAGAGTTATTCTTGATGCTTCTTCAATCCATATTGATGTAACTCCAGATATTGATAAGAGTTTGTCTGGATCATCACACCCTTTAAAAAATATTCTTGAGCCATTAGAGAATAAAAACTCTGCTGGCATTTTCTTTTCTGTACATATTGTTCCAAGGATATTAAACTTGTTCAACCATCTTTTAAACTCTGCTATAACCGTGTCATTCATCGAAGACGCGGTTTTCATAATCACAAGGACATTATGTGTTGTTCCTGTCTTGTATCCTATCAGAATACGAATAATGATCTTTAGGACACAGAAAACAGATTTACCAGAACCAGCACCACCCCTCATTACTAAGAATCTATTTTTATCTTTTAACAATGCCCAGAAGTGGGACATTATCAAATTGATTAATCCTTGGAGGTCTATGTTTAAATCCATTTAGAAGTCCTCTTCAGATAAATTCTCCGGTAAATCCATTTTAACATTTGTGACTTTATTATCTATTTCAGCATTGATATTTGTAAGAGCCTTACCCCATCCTCTATCAATTAGATATTTTATATTATCAGACATTAAACGTAGATCAATATGTGGTTTACGAGATTTCTTTTTATTTGTAAGAAACTTTCTGAAATCCCTACTTTCAACAAACTTTTTTGCATTTGGAAAATCATCTATCTTAATTGGGATGCCTAACATTTGGCAAGTCAATAAGGAGATTAAATCTTCACCTCCTTCTCCAAACATATTATAGATGTTCTCTCTTAATTTTTTATCAGACGGTCTACCCCCGGGATTTCCTGAATGTCCTGGAATAAATTGTCCTGTTTTTTTATCTCTCATCGTCAGATTCTTTCCCTGTTCTCAGGGATTCTTTCCTCCTATGTCAGATTACTTCCAGCCCTCAACTTCTTCGGGTGGGATTAATTCTACACCACACTTTGGACAATCATACATTGTAATTTCTACTTTGCCTACGAAATCACATTTGATACAACTTGCCCAATGGTCTAATGGAAAACGTTTGATATTCTTCCTGAAGAAGTTTTTATCTGGATCTTCAATATCATCAATTTCTACTATGATTGGCTCATTTGTTGAATCTTTCATATTTACTCCTCTTAATTTAAAGATATTGGATGGGGATATCCAAGGAGATTCGAAAATATCCCCATCCAATGTAAGTGAGCTGTTTGTCGTATTTGCTTAAAAATTCAAAAATGGCGTTTTTGATAACATTATCTTTAGAAGGATATTACCACCTACGGTATTGACAAACGGACTATGTATATATTTGTTCGTCGTTTATCTGGATATCTTGGAAAATATCTGTAAATATTATGGACGTTTTCTAAATCTTTCAAGAACAAATATTTAAACATCAAATGGAGATATTATTGAAAGTTTGATATGTTCTCAATTAGAGTAACTGAGAACAAATAAAATAACAACTTGTATTGGCCGTACAAGTTTAAAGATGGGAGTGAGTCTTCTTCCTTTGTTGTACTCACTCCCATCATATTCTAACACAACAAAGGAATTTAACAACAAAGGAGAATTTTATGCCAAATCAAATCAAAGCCACAGCAAGTTCCGTCCTAATCAAACCTATCTCAAAAACCAAAAATACATTCAGGGGTAAAATTATATCAATAGGTACATCTGGTGCGATTTCAGTTGGATTTCAAGATATCGTCTATTATAGTGAGGAAGATATAATTTCAACTCTTAACATACCATATGAAGTCCATGCATTATTTTACTATAAAATATTTGCTGTTGAGGAGAATATGGATAATTCTACTAAAGTAGATAACAAAAATGTTATGTTTAATTTTGAGGAGGATATAATGCTATGATAAATAACGATGGAATGATAAAAGATCTTGTCTTGAAATATATACCCGAGGAATCACATCATAATTTATATGCGAATCGAGAACTTGGTAAGATTGTTGGAATTGAATGTAATCCTACTATCAAAAATGAAAACCATAAAGAAGTTGGAAGAGTTATTTTTTTAAATGGAGTTAAAAAGAAATTACATCTGAATATGATGGTGGAGTTTAGAATTGAAAAAAATAAATGGTATTCAATATCAAAACAAGATGAAAATGGCAATATGATGTATCTTGTTAATCCATATTGGGTAAAACCATATGAACCTGTATTAAAAGTTGAAGTACCTATTTCTGTTTATGATCCAAAAACAGATTCTATCTTAACTATATTAAGAAAATACACATATGAGAGTTTCGTTGAATATCATCTTTTAGAGTATTTCGAAAAACATCCACATAGAATTGTTGCTGCATATTATAATTTCGTCAAATTGTATAAGAATAACAAATATTGGTATGCTGTAAATGCAACAGTTAGAAACTATCGTGTTCATCAAGATTTGTTAACGAAGTTAATTTCTGATGTAAATATTGAAAAGAAACGCATAAAATCTAAATGGATGATGTATTTACAGTCTGGTCTTAAGAAAGATTCTACATTAAAGATGTTAAATAAATTATTTAATGATTGTGAAAATGAACGAAAAATTGATAATGTAGTACGCCTTCGTGTTAAAAAGCGAGTCTAGTTCCGTAAGCAAGCTAATACTATATACAATATATTAAAAGTTATTATTCTATTTATTAGAACATTTAAAAATATTAGCATTTAAGATATAACTTTAAGATTTGGATTATTCAATTAGATTTTAAATCTTGCTATGTGGTGGATATTTTTTTTTGTAGTTTTTGAACTCGTCGGCAAGCGCGAGTTAAAAAAGAAAAAATTCCCACAACAGTCTAACTATTAGAAAAGGAGATTCAAATGGATTCAACTGGATTTATCTGTGTTGTTTGTAATACAGTTATTAAAAGATCTTCAACTGGAGGTAAGAAATATTGCTCAGAATATTGTAGAATCAAAGGTTATCATCAAGGTCTTGGGATTGATATCAACATTAAGAAATGTCAATGTGGTTGTGGAGGATATATGATTAGTGAAAAACCAATTCCAGAAGAAAGAATCTTCAAAAGAGGACATAAGAAACGTGGAATTGTAGATCCTAATCTCAAAAGATGTCACATATGTAACGAAAGGACAAGTGAAATATTCAAATTAGACAACGAGAATTTCAAGTTTGAAGTTTGTAAAAGATGTCTAGATAATATCAAAGGAAACACTACAACAGATGCGCGGAATTGATTTCAGTTGAAAACTGCGACAACTTCCCTATCTTTGGAGAACAAACTATTAAACATCAAATATCACACGGGAGGAAAAATAAATGTTAATCTTGGAGCTATCAATGTATGTTTTAGCAATCTTGGTCTTGTGGCGCGGATATTTCTGGATTATGAAAGACTAAGACAATTACCAACACAATTAAGAACAAATTAATACTATAAAATCTATTCCCTCTACTAGATTTTATTAACGATATTTTCCTGTGTAATCTGGGTGGTCTTGGAGTCATGCCCTGGACCACCCAGAACCTACTTACTCAGGAAGATAAAAACACACACAGGGAGATTAAAAATGAACAATTACATACCTGCATCACCTCTAAGTTATATCGGACATCACAAAAATTCAAATGTCAACATTCAAGAAGAAGTATCCTTTCTCGAAAAAAATACTCTTGGACTTTTACATTGTGTAGCTGAAGACGTATCTAATACGAAACAGATGCAAACATTCAATAAAAGAGTAGATCATTCTTTAGATAAACTTGAGATATATACAAAGACAATCCCTTTATATATTGATTCAGGAGGATTTCAAGTTCTTCTTGGGAAATATTCAATAGAAGACGTTGAGAAATTATCTGAGGTCTATTATGACTATCTTAAAAACAATCCAGATAGATATGATAGGGCGTTTGTACTTGATTTACCGCCAAACGATTTCTGTTTTAAGAATTGGGATGATGTTAGACAATGGAATCAAAAGACATATAAGATTGCTGCTGATATGAATGATGATAAAAATATATTTGTGTTTCATATGTTAAACATCCAATCATATAGAATTTGGACAGAGTTGTTTGATCAATATCACGACAAATTCAATATGTTTGGAGTTGGTGGAATTGCTATCAAACAATATGGTAATATGAATAGAATTATATCGTATAGTGTGCCGTTTAAGACGTATCTGGAGAAGTGTTTACAATACAATATGAAGGAAATTGATATCCATTTCTTAGGTGCTGGTCAAGCGAGTACCGTTCTAACGTTCTTATTCGCTCTTGTGAAGGAGTTTATCAAAGATGAATACCAAATATCGTTTAACATTCAAAGTGATTCCTGTCCCCATCAGAAATTAGCACGTGCCAGGGTATTTATGGCATTAGAAAACGAAACAATACATAAATTGACGTATTTTTCAAAACATTTGAAATCCAACTTTATGGGTAAAACATTAGAAACGTATATCTTAGATAAGTTAAATAAATTTGCAGATGAAAACGGATTTTCTGTTCACGCAAACAGTATTTATCAAGACAATGGAAAACAAAATATGGATTGTTATGTGCTTATGACGATGTATGATCTTTTAGTTTATAAGGAAATACAAGAAATTATTAACAAGAAAGTTTCCGGAATACTTAGATATTATCTAAATGGAGAAACAGAATTATTCTATAATAAATGTATTGATTTTCTACAAAGATTAAACGGAGGTAAATTAACTAAGAATTTGAGGAATGATACTGTAAATCTTATTAAATTCTTGGATATTATGAGAGATAAAAATCTAAATCGTGTAGAAATGCTTCTGAAACAAAATGCTACTGCATTATTTCAGACGGATTCTTTGCTTAAACTCTAATTATTAATGGGACAACTTCTAAATCTTTTAGAACAAATATATAATATCAAATTTTACACAGGAGGATAGAAGCATGACAGAAAGAACATTATTCGGAGACGTAGTAAAAGCACTACAAATCGCAAACGGACCAATCACAGTAGCTGGAATTACAAGAATGACAGGACGTCCTATGGAATATGTTGAAAGAGAAATAAAACGTATCAGGCAATGTGGGCCATTCAAAAGATGGATTCAATATCTGCCAGCAACAAAAGAATTCGCTCTTATTGAAGCATTGCAAAAGTGCCCTCACGAATCACTTCTATATTTAATCAAAGATCTTTATAAACATACATCTGATTTTGATACGAATATGGACTTGAGAAAGACTGCAGAACCACCAAAAGAAGTTCCGAAAGCAACTGGCGTATTGACAATGACAGAAACAAGGAATACATCTGCCAGTAACAAAAAGCAAATGTTTGATTTTTCAACAATTAAATTCTAGGAGGATATTGTAATGTCAGAAAAAAATAAAGAGAATGAAAATAAAAAAGAAATAAACAATGATATTTGGGATGAAGATGAAGAATTAGATGCCCAGATGAAATACTATCAAGAGAGGGATAATTATTATGGGGCCAAATACGACTAAAGACAGAGGAATATGCCGTTTCTGTAGTAATAAAGTAACAGCACATAGCGGGATGTTTAATGCTTATGTGTGTTTTAAAGGATATAATTTCTGCGATGGACTTAAAGAAATAATTAAACATTTAGAAACTTGTGAGTTATGTAAGGATGTATATAAAAGTACAGAAGGGCAGAAAATCTATTATAGATTACAATCAAAACATTACAGACATTGTGAAACATTTAAATATTTATTGATGAAACGCAGAAAAGATCCAAATAATGAATTAACAACAAAACAAATAGAGAATCAAAAGATACGTTCTATATTACAAAAAGGAGGGGATCATCCATATAAATGTGAAAAATGTGGAGAAAAGGCAAAATATCTTCTTTTTGGACAACGTTTATCTTGTTCTCCAAAATTGAAAGAATGTCCAAAATTTCACGATGATCTTTCAAAGAAGTTTAAGGAACAAAGAGGTACTGTTGAATATAGACAGATGATGTCTGAAGCAATGAAAGAAGCACAAAACAGACCAGAAGTAAAAGAAAAGAAACGCCAGACAATGTTATATTTACATAATGATAATGAAAAGGAATGTTTAGTATTTAGACATAATTACACTAAAGCACAAGTAAACAGACGTGGAAAGAAATATCCAAGAAATGAATACTATCGAATAAGAAGCAGAGAGAATAGAGGAGAAGAGTAAATTATGTTTAGAATGATTATGTGCATCCTGTTAATTGCTTTCTTAACAGGATGTGCTATACCACAAAAAAGTGATAGAGATAGAAAAGGGTGTGAATATAAATGTGTCAGACATTATGATAGTGTTGGTAAATTCACCGGAACAACTTGCTGGAGAGAATGTGATGATTAAGATGGAAAATCCAATCATTGAAGAAATAGATGAAGAAAAATCTTTTCTTGATAAAGATGTTCTTGAGAAATTATCTGGGTCAGATCCAATCATTGATGAATTGATAACAGATGATGAAAAACTTATAGAACGTCAAATACAAGATCATTCTTTATATAAACCAATATATGAAAACTACAAAAATAAATCTTTTCTTGAATGTGGTCTGTGTGGATGCTGTATAATCACAGATAAATTATTAGAAGTTTGCCCAGCTAAAGGATGTACTGGAAAACCATATTGGGTGAATTGGCGTTTTAAATTTCAAACAGATATGGAAAAATGGCAAAAAGAACAGGATGATATAGTCAATGGAAAATGTATATAACATTATTCACGTCCGCCAGATAAATCAATTGGGTCTTCACCGGGATGGTCCATAATCCAAGCAGCTTCTCCTGCCTTAACGTGCGCTTTAACGTCCATATCAACATTATAGACCATCCCACCTATGATCATAATTGCCGCAAAGACTCCACCAAGCAACCACATTACCACATTCCAACGAGGACGATTATTCAACGCTTTATATACCTCTGTTTTATTGCCATCCAATTTATCATAAATATCATTTTGAGTTGTTTTAATTTCTTCGTGTTCCTTTTCATTTTGATCTTTAAGATCAGATAAACATTGTTGAATCTGGTATAATGTTTTTGATTGCTCAGGTGTCATAATAACTCCTTTTTATAAAATTTATTCTTATGATTTAGCGTAAACTCTACTACAATTGAGATGTACGACAATATACCCTGTCAAATATAAAAGGTTTTGTCCATCCATTATCCATTGTAACTAAGATTCTTGTTCTATATCTTCCATCACCCCAAATATCAGGATATTGAAATGTTATATAAACAATATTGTCTGCAAAAGAAGGAGTTCCATCTATAATGATATCAGTAACATTTGTCCCATCAGCATCATAAACATCTACATCAACACTTGATATTGTTCTGCCGAAAGGTATTGCTCCCTTAGCTGTAGCTGACTCGGCAATAGGTAGTAAAAACTCCCATCCTTCCTTTTGTCCTGGTTTTAATGTTATATCTCCTGGTGTTTCAAATGAAGCCATTATTTTTACTCCTTGATTGCTGTAAATTGATTTGTAGTTTTATACGCCACGAAACGATAAGCGTTTGAATTTGCCTGGAACGTATGACACATCTTTCTTGCAACCCACCTACCAACTCCATCAAATGTAGAAGGTGGGAGCCATATAAAATCATCTTCTGCATTATCAGACCATATATCAGCATCTAATGGTGAATCTGACCATTCTACTTGTGCCATATTTTATACTCCCGAAACCTTTGAAATATCTCCTGTTGCTACACCATTTACAGACCCTATATTTGCTGATTCTACTCCGTTTACATTATTTCCATAACCAGATGGACCTGATGAATATGTTGCATAGGAAGAAAACTTACGTTCTGTATTGCTATTTGTGAATGAGGTAGGTGAAGCATAACTATTTGCAGTATCCCATCTTCCATTTGGGTTATCAAAATCATAACTTAATCTACTGAATCCATTTGTTTCTGGAGAGCATACATATCCAGGCATATAAGTCGATGTTGATACAACAGATGGTTGTGTTGAATATGTGATATCATACCACGCTTTCGTCCCACCAGATATTCGAGTAACACCACCAACACCATTTGAGATAACATTGTTTGTACCATCATCCCAAATAACTGCCTTTACATCCATATATTTTCCTGCCCACGCCTGCCCGTAAAATGTAATTTTAGATACATTTCCATCACTTGCAGGTGAACCAGGTGATGCCCCAGCATCATCAAGACTCATAGGGGCAGCTGCTGCTCCAGCAACTGTATAACCAAATGTAGGGTCAAGAATTACAGGATATACTGCATTATCAAGGAATTTTTGAGGTATGACAATTTCCATTTCTTCTTTTATAACATCAATATATATCTCACACCACACTCTTTTTCCATCAGCATCAACAGCAAATGGTCTATAAATATGAAATGCTTTTCCTGTTCTATATTCATTATTCATTTTTGAATTGTGGAATACAGCATAAGACCATTTTGCATTATCAGGTTGCTCGTGTCCTTCGTCTATTTCTGCTCTTGTTAATGCTCTTTGTTTAACAAATCTTAATCCTTTTGTCTTAATTGTATATAAAACAGAGTTGGATTTTGGTTTTTCAGTAAATATAACTTCAAATTCAAATCCACCTTCTTCAAACTGTTCATTATCAGCATCTAATTCATAGAATCTGCTTTTAATGTTTTTATCAGAAGATTCCCATTCAATTACATCATCCACAACTTTATGTGTTGAATCTTTTATATCGGTTGAGAGACGAACTGAGAAATTGGTCTCATTCTCCCATTGCTTCAATTTGACTTGAGGATAAAAATCATTCTGTTTAGTATCACCTATTTCTGATTCATATTTAGAAAGACTATTATCCTTCTTATCAAAGTCATATGTTGTAGATGTTTTTACATTTGGCATTATGCAATCTCCACATAAGTTGGATCAGGTCTGAAGAATATTCTATCCGCATGAGTAGCATATCCTAAGATTTGAACAATCTCACCTGAACTTGATGGTGCTGTTTGTGTTAATTCACCTGATGTAGTTGATAAATAAATATATCCACCTGGTGTCCAGTTCCATGAATCATCTCTTGCGAAACCTAAATGAAGAACAGATTTAGATCCTGCTCCATCTTCTGCTGCTAAGGCGTGACATAGAGCTGTAGTATCGGATGCTTCTGCTTCATCAAAGTTTCCATCTGAACCTAATGTCAATGCTGCTCCAAATGAGCTTGTTGAATCAACTGTCATTGTTGAAGTCATACCTTCAACTGTTTGATTGGTATCAGGTGTTGGATCTATATCTAATGATGCAGATGTTCCTGATGTTCCGGAAGTACCTGAATTACCAGAAGTACCTGATGTACCTGATGCTCCAGATGATCCACTTGTACCTGCTGCTCCTGTAGCACCAGAACTACCTGATGTTCCACTTGCACCAGATGATCCGGATGTACCTGAATTACCAGATGTTCCTGATGTTCCACTTGCCCCTGAGCTACCTGATGTTCCAGCTGCTCCTGTAGCTCCTGAAGAACCAGATGTACCACTTGCTCCACTTGATCCAGAAGTACCATCTGAACCTGATGTACCAGAAGTTCCTGAGGTACCATCTGAACCAGAAGTTCCTGATGTACCTGATGTTCCGTGAGGAGGTCCTGGAGGTCCAACCACTCCATCCATACGAGTAATTTTAAGAGTAGAATTAGTAAAATTACCAGATGCTGCACCAGCTTTTAATTCAAGTTGGATATAGTCATTTGCAGATAATTCTATAACCGATGTATCGCCAAATGTTGCTGTTCCTGTGCCACCAGCAGCACGGTAAAATTCAGCATAACAAGAATCTATTTGTGCATCTACTCCATTTTTACTAATTCTTGATTCATTTGAACTAGCACCTGAATATGCTGACCAAGTAACCATATATATTCCATCTTCATAGACATATATCCTATCACCTGTAGTTGAATCAAAATTCAAAACTGTATCATCGTTTTCAACTAACAGCGTATCAAATGTAACTGCTTTCCAAGATGCCGTTGCTGCTTGACTTGTATCATAAACAGAAACAGATGCTAATGTTTCAAGCACACCTGTGCCAGAAGTTCCTGAGGTTCCATCTGAACCTGATGTACCTGATGTTCCACTTGTACCTGCTGTTGGAACAGGAACACTAAAATAAACAAAACAAGATGTTCCATCTTGTGTTACTCCGTCAAAATCTATTACAGATATATCAAATTCAGTATATGATGTTTGATCTGTAACGCCTTCTATTTCATAGTAACCCCAGATATCAGTATCATCTTTATCAGTAAAATAAATTGTATTACCTTCTTCAAGAGATCCTAATAACCCTTCTCTATCAACTGAGTCTTCATCTGTATTGTGAATATAAATTTTAGATGCTAATTCGTGGAATACAGAATTAAATTTAAACTCACCTGTTCCTGGAGGAGGAGTTGTATTTGCATTAAATACCCAAGAGCCAACGCCACCTGCTCCACCAGCTCCAGATGTACCTGATGTTCCACTTGTACCTGTAGCACCAGATGAACCTGATGTACCTGAATTACCACTTGTACCTGATGTACCGCTTGTTCCACTTACACCTGATGAGCCAGAAGTGCCTGAATTACCTGAAGTTCCGGATGTTCCACTTGTACCTGAACCACTTCCAGACATACTAATTGTATCATCAAATCTCCAATCAACATAATCATTTCCATCATCTGTTGATCTTACTCTACCTTTGACTTCGTTTGAATAACCATCAGATGTTTGATAAATAACTGTAGCAATTGCTTTAATTTCAGGAAACAGAACTTCATCCAACAGTAATTCGTGAATTTCTGTTCTTGCTCCTTGTCTTGCTTCCCCAATATTTCCATAATCTGATTGCCCCATTATAGCAATCATTGGTTCATCTTTTTCTGTTGTTGCAAATATATGACACAATACAAAGTCATTATTTGAAACTTGAGTTAATTGCCACGTTCCAGCTACATCTTGATTATATGCTAACCTTGTTGCATCTGTTCCATCAAATGTTCTGACAGGGAATCCTGGATTATAGTAACGTTGCCATTCTTGACTATTCAACATATAGTAAATTGGAAGATTACCTGTTGTATCAACAGCATCAATTGAATGATAAATATCTTCATCATACACTCCGCCAGAAGCAATGTTGAATTGTGCTGCTGAATCATCATTACCCGAACCATCCACATCCATATTTTCAAGTCTTAAACCACTACCATATTGACATCCTTGTGTGAAGTGTAGATAATTATGTGTTACTGGAGACATTACCTTACCGTGTCTTTCTTCCCCAACGTATATTGCCTCTTGTTCGGATACATCCCAATAGACAGCTGCCGCAATACATTTCAACCTTATGATCTCACTAACTTGTGAAGTTGATGGATTAGCAACAGATTTCAATACTTGATCATCGTCATAGTAGATGATATGGATGCCTTCTGTATTGTCGATTTGGACAGAATCGCCTGATGTTTGATATCTTTCACCAAGAATATAGTAGTAAAAATCATCTACTGAAGCATCAATATGCATAGTTCTTGTTGAATCTTCCCAACGAAGAACAGAATCAGTTCTGTTTTCAAAACCATTTTGACCCCAATCTTCTCGAGTAACAGCTATTTCTTCAATAGCATCATATATTGCTGTTCCTGTTAGCAATTCATTACTGCCTGATGCTCCATATTCATCTCTGATTGTATCAACAGTTGGACCTGATGATAGTTTGATTCCCGATCCATTTGTTTCAAATACTTTAGATCCATCATAATATAATTCAACACCACCACTTGGAGTAGCTTGTAACACTTTTTGAGTTCCATCTGTTGAATCAGTAACATTTAGAACTAATTTTCCATCGTCATATTTATTGATGAAATTGATATCACCATCTGTGAAGTCAAGCAATAATCTACGATCATTGTTTTCTCCATAAATGGTTGCACTTGCTCCATTGGATACAAATGCTCTTTTACTATCTTCCTTATATAAATATAATCCCCAGGTTTTATCTTGCCATAAAGTATATCTAAGGGTATCGCCAGAATCTGTTCTACCAATAGATATAGGAGCATCTTCTGTTCTTCCAACAAGTGCTGTTTCAGACCCATTTCTATAAACCTTGAATAAATCATCTGTATCGTCTGATATTGAAAGACCATCTTCTAATGCTAATGCTCTTACAGCAGTAGAATCCCATAACAATCTATCTGTTTGTGCTTCTGTTGGGGTTGTTCCTGATGTACCGCTTGTACCTGATGTACCAGAATCTCCAGCATCACCTGCTTGTGAGAATTGAAATGTTACACGAGTTTGATTATCAAATTGATCACCTTCAACGTGCTCAACTGGCAATACATAATATGCTCCACCACCTTCTGATGTAGAATCACCAACAATGTTATATACAGATACATCTCCTTCTGAACTATCAGCTTCTTGAAGGATTAATTGTCCTTTAACATCATTTGTAGAATTATCCCAAATTAAGATAAAATCTCTTTGATTTCCATTGTAAGCATCATCTTTATCAATATATAACAATGTGTTATTTGCAGGAATTAAAGTATCAAAATGGAATCTTGAATTACTTGGTTGTGCTGAACCTGAAACTGCTTCATAAATCCATTGAACACCACCTCTATACCCATCATCACCTGATGTGCCAGATGTTCCTGATGTGCCAGAATTACCTGAGCTACCTGATGTACCGTTTACACCAGATGAACCAGATGTACCAGCAGCACCAGATGAACCTGATGTACCTGATGTTCCAGCAGGACCAACAGAACCAGATGAACCAGAAGTACCTGATGTTCCAGCATTACCACTTGAACCTGATGTTCCGCTTGTACCTGTATCTCCAGAGCTACCAGATGTACCACCTGTTCCGGAACTTCCACTTGAACCTGATGTACCGCTTACCCCAGATGATCCTGACGTACCAGATGTACCACTATCTCCAGAGCTACCAGATGTTCCACTTGTACCTGCAACACCTGAGCTACCTGACGTACCAGATGACCCAGATGTACCTGAATATGTGATTAAACCTCCATCTCCCTCTTGTGATGTATGGAAGTGTTCTCCAATATTTCCAAAACGTTCCCCTTTTACAACACCGTAATCAACACCTATAAGGTTAGACGTCAAATCATCGCTTGTACCTGTTAATTCTACAGTTGTTAAAGAAGTATATGTTGAAGATGTTATCGTACCATATTTAAGACCATCAACTCCACAGTCTGCTCTCACTCTTCTTCCATCATTAAATATAAAAGTTTGATCACCTGCTACTGTGAAAGATGTAGAGTCTATAAATGTTGCTAAAATTGCCATTTTAATTGTCTCCGATATGTACGGTATTTAATAGTTTGTTCGGGAGCCAGAAGTATTTCTAACTCTAAATTCCTGGTGGAGGTTTCAATTCTATGTATCTCTGAGGTACAGATGATTTAGCATATCCTCCTGAAAAAAGACCACCTCCAGTCGCATCAGGAGTAACTTTAATTTCTGTGCTATATACAAATAAATCAAAGTCTAACGTATTTGAATCGACTTTCTTCATCCCTGTAATTTTTCTTATATATGTTTCAGTTCTATTGATCCCATCAAACGCTATTACATAATTCATATTCAATCCAGCACCAATAATTGCAAAATAATTATTGTCAGCATCCCTAACCGTTTCTTCTGTTTGAGAGTATAATCCATCTTCAACTACATTTAAATATCCTGATTCATTTGATGAAAATACAACATTTCCCGTTGAATCATATACATTTAGACCATATTCACCAGAAGGAACTATGTCTATTTCTTTATAAACAATCCAGTCTACATATCCAGTTGAATCTGATGCTATAAGAATTTTATCATATACATCTCCTGATTTTACAAATCCATATGCAAGTGCTAAGAATGATTCTGCTTTTATAAATGCAATTCCGGAAGTTGCTATATCAGGAATATCAACCTCAGTTAATTCTTCTTGTACGAATGATGTTCCGTGTGCGTGATATATATGATTTTTATATTTAGAATCAATCTGTACGATGTTATTTTGATTGACAACTCTTAATCCATAATCTACCATATTACCACCCCACTATCGTTATCAAGGAATCTGCTGACCCTACAACTTCATAATCAGTTCCAAGAACATTCACACTTGAACTGTTTGCTGTCCAAGTAATTGTATTTCCAGATGTTTCAATGTTATGAGCTAATTCACCATTTGTGGCATCTAAAGGAATCGCAAAAGCAAAATATCTATCTTCACCCATTGAAGAATCAAATGTATCAGATCCATCAACACCTGATTCTACTTCTCTTTGATATATAACTCTTGTAATTCTATCTGTTATATCTAAGGTAATGTTTCCGGTGGAATCATAACAACGCAAACCAAACTTACCTGGATCAATTCCTGTTGTTACTCTTATGTAGAATGTGTCTATATAAACTGTAGCTTCACCAATAACTCGTTCTGGTGGATTGTTATCAAACCATTCTTCTAGAAATTCTAATGCTTCATGTGATGGATTTTCAGGATCATAGTATATAAAACTTGTCCCATCTATAAAATACATATCTCCTGATGTAGAATCATATATAAATGGAGGACCTTGAATAAATCCAGTTGGATTCATTAATGCTGTACAATCTAAATGTATATTATTTATGTCAGTCCATTCCCAGTTGCCTGCACCAGGTAAATTCCCTTTATCAGTTATATCATACCACAATGTCTCTGGAGATGTATTTGTAACTTCTGTTGAAGTATAACCAGCATGCCCAACACCATCTCCAGCATTTAGATATAAATATAAACTAAAATCTGTTGAATCTGCTGTTTGTTTATATGTTACACCAACTTCTACTTTTTCAATATAATCACCAGCAGTTGAATCTAATGTATGATTTGAAGCATAGATTTCTTCTGAAACAAAATACTCTTCTTCTGAGGTTGAATCAGACACTAAAGTACAAGAAGCATATGTTTCAGCAGTACCATCTACACAATTTGAAAGATTATCCCAATCAAATTGATCAGGATTACTTCCTTGTGATGCTGATCTATACTCTCCGGTATAAACTGTCATTATGATAGTTTCCCCAATTCAACTCTTAATGTTCCAGCAGCATCATATACCTTCAATACATCATTATCAAGATCAAGTCTCACTCCGCCATCATCAAAGTTTGAAGATTGTACGACACCTGCTGTAACTAATCCAACATCAGCAGAAAAGGCAGATAATGTCTCTACTTCGATATCTTGTGCTTTTACAATTTCATTAAAACGTAACTCGCTTAACTCGAAATTGTGGTCATTTATGTCCGTTTCTGGCTCTAAAAAGAAAATTCTGAAGTATTTTGCTGCTGTTCCCTTTAAAACACTCAGACCAATTCCACCATCAATATCCATACGTTCATCTGTATATCCATAGTAGTTTGCTTGAGCATTTTCATATGACATTTGAACAAGTGACTCTGACGTAGAATCATATCCAAGATAAGTCCAGTCTGTACCATTTAATGATTGTCCAAAGAAAGCAGCTATAACATTAGATCCAGTTGTATCAAAATCTCCATATACAAATACTTTCTTGATCATCCTTTCAACAGGAAATCTATATTGAATCCAATAATTAAGTTCTGAGGTTGAATCTGTTATAACTAAATCAGATGTTGTATCTATTGTTATATAATCATCATTATCCCCATTATACAAAACTTTTAGATTATCTGGATTCCTTAATGATTTATCGGTAATGACAATATCTGTTGGTAACTTTCTATCGTACCTTATTTGTTGCTCAATGACATTTTCTGCTTGAACAATACCAGAGTCAAACTCTAAGTTATCTGCCTCGTACTGCAACTCTGCTGGCGTTTTAACTCGTATAGTTCCGTTGTCGTTTGTTAAGATATATCTATCATCCCAAGTACATTGAACAAGCTGCGTTACATAAGCAGTTGAATCAAGTAAATGAAGAATGAATCCTTCTTCTGCTGATTGTTCAACATAAAATTCTGTATATGCTGTTGTATCAGATACATTGACCATTGATGTTCCATCATATCGTAAAACGTCAATACTTGCTCCAGCAGGTAAAGGTCCAACATCAATACCAAGTGATGCATCACCCGTAATGCTTAGGATTCTATCTCCATTTAAAGTTACGATTGCCATTATTCTTCCTCTTTATGCTCAAGTAATTTTTCATCAATGTATGGTTCTATTTGTTTCATTTTATCTGAAATAGCAGCTACACATTTGAGACTATTTTCAAAGTTTATCAATAAGTTAGTTATTGATCCTAATCTTTCTGCTTGTGATGCTGTTTCAAGTGTAACTTGCTCTTGAAGTCCTCTTAATGCTCCTTCAAAGTAACCTAGATGTTTTGCCCAATAAACAGGAATATATTCATTTGTTTTTGTAATCTCTGGAACAGCAAGAGGTTGTCCTGTTTTTTCATCTCGCCTTTTTTCCATTGTGATTTCTACAGTTAGACAATCCTCCACAACTGTTCTGATTGTTTCTTCGATCCATTTTTTATCATTTTTGCTTAACATCAATATTGCCCCATATTCTTTCAAGTTTTTTAAAGTCTGCTTCTTGACGACTTAGACCATATGTATATAAATATCCAGTTGAAGCATTAGGTTTATGATTTATCAATTTAAATCCCATATCTGTAAATATTTGATGTTTAATGACATTTTCACGTTTATGATTAACTATTTTTGTTGCTCCAAGTTCAAATAGATATTTAACTGCCAGTTGAATTATTGCATATGCTATTCCTTTTCTACGATGGTGTTTAGATGTAACAATAGACATAAAATTATAAACACCTTTACCTGCACTATTTATACCCATACAACCAACAATTTTATCTTTATATAAACAGACACAAGCGTGTGTCATATATTTGTTATCTATTGATTCAGCCATTACAGTTGCTTTTTCAGGATTGAAATAATGATAGTAAAGATTATGAATTTCATCTATCATTCCTCTATTAACTTCAATCAATTTAATTGAATACATCTTTACTCCTTTACACATTCATATATTGGATGGTTCCGACAGCAGCAGCTGGTCTATATGTATTAGCTGTAGCATTAGAAGCAGCAGTACCTGTATGTGTATGTGCTCCTTTACTTTGTGAATACCAATCTTTATTATCATATTTTCTAGATACAGCTGGATCTTTTCCACTTCCTGATACATATCTATTTGACGCAACACCATAACCAGAATTCTTTGATGAATAATTAACATTTACCAATGATCCACTAGAATTATAAACCTGATCACTTGAATTACCTGATTCTCGTATCTTATGAACGTGAGCACCAGCAGATGATGCAGAGATCGTATGTGTGTGATTAGGTTGAGTCCAAGTACCAGCATTCGAGCCACCAGACACGTTGTAGGCATTACTACCACCCTTAACAGCTAATACCCTATCAGTTGTAGATGAATCAACAACCCAGCCATCTTCAGCTACATTAGACCAGAACCAGACTTTACTCTGTGCTTTTGTTCCTGCCATAACACCATCCCAAGCAGAATTAGCTTGATTTCGTACCTTTAACAATTTTTTATTTGTATCAAACCAAAGCATACCAGCCTCTGCATTGGATGGTGAAGACGTACCTGAAAATGTAGACTTCAAGGTAGCAAAATTTGTTTCCATATTTTGCAAGTCTGTTTGAGCTGTATGATCACCTTGATATGTATTTGATACCCACGTTTGTCCCATTTTTAATTCTCCTATTTATATAGAACTATGCTAGGTTGTTTTACCAAAGCATTGACCTCATCGCTTGGGTCAGTTATGATTATTTTTGATCTTATATATCGTGTCGTTATTACAGCTGAGATAAATTCTGCTTTTTGGATAGCGCCCCAAGGATCAGAACTATACTCTTTATATTGTATTTCCATAGCTACTCCAGGAGCAACATCAATATCGAATATTTTTACCCATTGATTTGTTGATGCTTGAAGTTCGTTCCACGTCATTGGTATAGGTACAATCTCATTCCAAGTTGTACCAAGACCTGTTACAACTATCTCAGTATCTATGTAGATGAAATATGAATTTATATTTGAAGCACCAATATCAACAGTTTTAGAATGAAATGTACCTGTTAGATTCCCACCGCTATGACTACATTTAACATATTTTTCACCGTTATATGTAACTGCTTGGGTATTGTTGAATGATCCAGTTGAAGGATCGTGTGTATAGGTATTGAAATATGTGTATCCTTTTGGAAGTGGAACTCTTGCTGATGCATATCTTGGAATTTGTCCATACAAACCATTTGTCCCAAGAGTGTTTGCTGTAAATTCAAAGAATCCAGGTTTGATCCCTTTAATTGTTAGATTAGGACTTCTATATGATCCCATATATACACCACCAATCCATTGAGGTCCAAATCTAAATTCATAAACTTCAATATCAGGATCATTTAATTTATCAGATATCAATATCAAGGAGTTATCACCCGGGACAGCAGATAAATATTCCAAACTTTCTGGTGGAATAGCACTCTTCCCAAGTATTGTTTTATCAATTTTTGTAGCTTGATCAAAGTCTTGTGTAACTCTCCACATATTAACAGTCTGTAACACAATAAAATATCGTTGTCCTTCTTCAACAGGATCAATTGAAAAATCTACTGTATCACCAGAACGTGCTGGGACATTAAACTGTTTATTCCACGTTGCTTGTTCGTCAGTTGAGACCCACACATTAACGTGATCTAACCATGCTTCATCATCTGGAACATTAAAAGATATATTCAATCTGATGAATGTTCTTCCTCTGTAATAGTAGACTTCTTCTTCAATTGATGGATTCTCAATTGAAGATACCTCACTTGGATCTGTCAGATCAACATTATATATATCTTCTATACTTTCATCATAATCATCATCGTAAAGATCATATGATTCAAAACGTAAATTCAATGATACTGTTCCATTAGGATTTATAACAGTTTGATTAACTCTCATTAGTTGATCTGAAATAGCAAGTGCTGTACTGTTTAATGTAACAATATCACCTGGTTCCACCAATAGGGCATCATCTCTAAATGAACCGATAATTGTTCTGTTTAGATTCAATCTTTCAAGATGTGTTATACCTAAAATTCTTGCTTGAGCATAGTTTGTAACTCCATTCAATCTATAGTCTTTTCCAAGACCACCAAACTCTCCAAGTGGAATGTAATTCTTTTCATAATTTTTTGTTTTATCTTCAAATTCTACAGTTAAAGACGTAGGTTTATCAACACTTGAAGGTTTCATCAAACGTATCTGTGCTCTACCTGACTCATCTTGAACAATCATATCATCTGTAATTGTAACGACAGGTGATTCTTCATTTAAATCTTTATAACGTAGATAGTATTTTCCATCAAAGTAGTTTAACATACCACGGAAACAATGCAATATCTGCTCAACAAATCTCCACGAACCTTCATCCCTTGTTGGTTTCATTACCATATCAATGTAAAATTCTTTTGTATCACAATAGTTAGCTGCTGCTGTAAATGAGGTTATATCTAAATCATCAGAACTTATCCCTATTCCATAAATATCATCTGTAAGAAAATCATATAGTGCTACAACAGGATTGTCTGACCAAGCAGTTGTTGATGTTCTAAAATCATACAGCTTCTTTCCTTGTAAGATAAGTTGTCTTTCAGGTAAACCTCTATAAATATCTTCATCCCAAGTAAAATTCCACACTATATAGCAAGTATGACGCATATTTTCAGTATAATTAGGATCAACATCATTAACATCTGTATCGAATGTTTGAGAATCTGTACCTGAATAGAAGGTATAATCAAAAGTATTTCCAACTTTTGTATATATATCTTTGTCTATAAATATTTGAGGTACACCATCTTCTTCATAGATACCTTCACATTCACCTTCAGATAACGTAGAAACAATCTTCAACTTTTTACTATGATATCCACCAGTCCAAGCATAAACATCATTTGTACCTACTTTTCTTGTTCCATATACAACAGGTAAAGGTGCTTCAGTTGTTCTTGTGTTTGCTTTATGACCAGGACCTTCAATCTCTGGAGTATCATCTACATCATCCATTTGTTGATATGTAAGATATGCAGAAATTAATGATAGAATAATTGCAAAGATGAAACCTTCCCAACCACCTGCTTGTGCAATCTCCCCAACATATTCTTCAAAACTTTCCTCAGTAACTTCACCTGTTTCAATATCTATACAAACTTTGTCATATATTTTAGTTACTTTAGGGATATTTTTATAGTATTGGTCGAAAAATTTATTCATTTAGAAACACCTCTAAATACTTTTAGTATTTTCATTCGTCTAAAATGCATAGGGCGAACACCATATTTGGGATCTACGTTAATTATTTTCTTATTACCTATATATATTACAAAGAATCTTTTAATTGGTGGTATTGTAGATTTAACTAAAAGTATATCCCCATTAATTAATTCGTGTTCTTCTACTTCTTTTAAATAATCTTGAAAGAATTCTGTCCATAAATCAATTGCTTTTTCTTCATCATCCATATACAATTGATAGTAGTTTTCTAAATTGAAACCTCTCCATTCGGATGGTAACTTCACTCCATAATCATCTTCAAGAATTTTATATAAAAACGAAAAACAATCACATCCCTCTTCTGGAGTAAATCCATATGTTGTATATTCAGTTCCTAACCATTTTGATGTAACGTCTGGTAGTCTTGTCATTATCCTTCCTTTTGCCTTTCTTCTGGAGTTGGTCCCCACCAGATATTCTTGTTCATAAAATCTGGCAAGAATCTAAAACCACCAAAATTAGCTGTATTTGCGTAACTCTCACAAGTCTCATAAAATCTATTACAATCAGTTTCATCGCCAGTATATTGACACCTCGGACCTTTAAATCGTCTATATCTACATAACGCTGGATGTCTTGCGAATGATTTATCTGACCATCTTACAAACTTTGATACAACATCAAATCTAATTTCTGATTCATCAAGTTCATATGGATCAAGATAACCTTCAAATATCATAACAGCATCAATGACTTCAAATTGATTATTAAATACAACTCTATATAGTCTACAGAGTTGATCATCTTCCATATCTTCCCCGAATAATGCTGTCATTACTTGATTCTTGTTATCAATTTTTATTGACATATTATCAACAATGGTTCCGGTGCTGTATGTTATATTTTCTACAGTAAATTGAGCAGAATCAAAACGTACAAGACTGGTCGAATCACCTGTTAGATATGTATCACTTATATATTGTACCGTATCAGCGTCAGTATATCTATACCAAGTATAGTCATTACTTTGAAATTCAAGTAAGTTAAAGAACATAAACTCACTTGAGCCTACTTTGTCTATATAATCTT
>Ga0180437_10002100_pt1 | contig 32616 bp, 47 predicted proteins | sample SS_ome_4_FD_132410 | JGI IMG/M metagenome (GOLD analysis project Ga0180437, IMG submission 132410) | Hypersaline lake sediment archaeal communities from the Salton Sea, California, USA - SS_3_D_1 metaG | ecosystem: Environmental > Aquatic > Non-marine Saline and Alkaline > Hypersaline >... | reverse complement strand
CTATTTTATAACTTGTATTAATTAATAAAGGGCCAATAAAAAATAAAGCAAAATATCTTCCTGGTTTATCAGTAACTTTCATATTTAATCTAAATAGTTATTATTAATATCTTTTTTAATTTTATTAAACGGAATAGCTAACCATAAATTCTCTCCGCCATTTTTTGATCCATTAATTAATAAATCTAGAGTTATAAATATTATAGGAATCATAGATAAGAAAACAAATAGTGACATTATAAAAGTCAGCATAATTTCGCAAAAAAATAAAAATTTTTTTTTATTTCAATTATGTAATTTATTTTTTTTATTAAAATAAATTTCAATTGATTCCCAATATTCAAAGAATTGTTGTTCCGTCCAGGGTAATTGTTGACTGTTGATTAAAGAGTTATTAAATTTTTCAATACGTAATAATTCTTGTTGTAAATTCTTGAGAGGATTACTTAATATAGGATTTCGATTACTAGCTTTTTCCCAAAATTCTTTACTATACAAAAAGCATGCATATTGACTGAAATATAAATTATCAAATATATTATTACATTCTTTATTAATTTGTTTTAAATTTACAATATCTTGTAATTTAAGATAATTTGATATATAAGTTATAAGGTCACCGTGTAAAGTTGGTAACATTATAATATATATTTACAAAAATTGATTCTAAAAATAAATAAATCAATTTTTTTATGAATGAGGCAATGAAAAGATTAATATTTATATTTTTTTATATATTTTAAAAATTGAAATAAAGAAAAAAGAAATAAGAAAAGTAAATGACGGAATCAATGGAAACAGATACTACTCAACAAATTTGTGAGGATGATTTCAATCCTAATTTATCATTATATTTACCTTCACTTGATGAAGAAGTAACCCAGTTAGCATTAACAACACTTTTTCAAAGTAATAAGATTGGAGTAGTTGAAAGAGTAGATTTTGTATATAATACTAAAGGAGTACGTCAAGGATTTATTCATTTAAGTCAATGGTTTGATAATACTGCAACTCGAGAATTACAGAAAAAAATTTTAGATAATAAACAAACAGCAGTAATCAAATGTAAAAAGATGTCAGGGCATAAAACTAATAATTTAATCATTCTTCCTAATCGAAATCCTCGTCAATTAGGTCATACTGATTTACTATCACATCTTCAAAGTAGAATTTATTTTCTGGAACAACAATTTCGAGAATTAAATACAGGTAATAATAATTTACCGAATAAGCGTAATCGAGTTAATTTAAATAATTAATTAATTTTAAAAATTGAATATATTTTATTTTTTTTAAAAATTAATAAAATATAATGGGTGCAGGAATTTTACCAATGTGTTTATTTCAATCTAGACTTTTATTTCTATTTGGAAAAGATACAAAAAATAATTTTTGGTCTGATTTTGGAGGAAGACAGGAAGAAAATGAAACTGATTTTGAAACTGCAGTTAGAGAAGGTGCCGAAGAACTAAATGGATTTATGGGATGTGGTAGTAAGTTAGCAAATTTAGTAAGTAATAATAATTTACTAACAATTCATTATGATAAATATAAAGTATTTATATTTTTAGTTAATTATGATAGAAATTTACCGAAATATTTTAATAATAATTATGATTTTATGAAAAAAACTAGTTTAGTTAAAGATAGAGAAGATAAGGGAGATGGATTATTTGAAAAAAATGAAATTAAATGGTTTTCTCTTGAGGATTTAAAACAGGAAAGAAATAAATTTAGATTGTTTTATAGACCGATTGTAGATATTTTAATTGATGAAAATGAAACTCTATTAGTAAAGACAAAACAACTAAAATCTAAATAATAATTAATGATTAAAAATATTGATTTTGAAAAATATAAAAAAGAAAATAATAAATTAATCCAAGATTTTTTAATAAGTGATAAAGATAAAAGTAGATTAGGAATTGTATATACTCCTATAAAATTAGTTGAAAAAATTTTAGAATTAATACCGATTGATACTTTCAATAAAGAAACAAAATGGTTAGATATAGGAGCTGGATTAGGTAATTTCTCATTTATTATTTATGAAAAATTATATAAATTAATTAATATAGATAATGATAATATAATTAAAAATTTATATTTATCGGAAATAGAAGATAAACAAATTTTTTATTTAAGAAATTTATTTGGAGAGAATATAAATTTATTTAATAATTTTTTTGATATTCCTGAGAAATATAATAGTTTTTTTGATGTTATAGTTGGTAACCCTCCATATAATTACGGAAAGATTAAAACTCCAACAAATAAAGAATTAAATAAAAAAGATGAGGGAAAAAGTATTTGGCAAAAATTTATAATAGAATCATTAAAGTTATTAAAATATGGAGGATTTTTATCATTAATAGTGCCTGCAATTTGGTTAAAACCAGATAAATCTGGTATTTATTCTTTATTAACTAGTTATAAAATTATAAAATTAAATTGTTTATCTAATCTAGAAACTAATAAACAATTTCAATATAAAGCTCAAACTCCAACTTGTTATTTTTTAATTGAGAAGACATTACAAATAGAAAATAATATTTTAATTTATGACGACATATATAATAAATATATAAATTATAGACTTTTAAATAATTATCCAATACCTATGAATTTTGTAAGTATAATTAATAAGTTTTTGAAAAAAGTAGATAAATTAGGAACATTAAAAGTGTATAAAACTAATTGTTTATCAAGTAAAAATAATTTATCAACAGTTAAAAATGAATACTATGAATATGAGAATATTTCTTCATGTTTATTAGGTGGAATAAAAAAATTAGAACCTTTTAAGATTAAATTTTATTCAAATTTTCCATGTCAATTTGCTTTTGATCAAAAATTAATTTTAGCTCATAAAATGTATGGTTTTCCTTTTTTTGATGAAGGAAATATTGGTATATGTTCTAGAGATAATTATATAATTAAAGATTATTCAAGAAAAGAATTAATTAAAATAGGAAAATTTTTGTCTTGTAAAACTTTAGTTTTTATTTATTCGGTAACAGCTTATAGGATGAAATATTTAGAAAAATATATATTTGATTTTATTCCGAATATAAGTAGTGAAGAATTATTTGATGATTTACCAGAAGATATAAATGAGAGAGATAAAATAATACAAGAATATTTTGAACTTTCTGAGAGAGAGAATAGAATAATTAATAGTTCTGTTAAAAATTATAAATTTTTAATGTAAAATTGAAAATTAAAAATAAAAGTATAAAATATCAATAAATGTCGAATACTGTAGGGGAATCGGGGGATTCTGGGGATTGTTATGATGATATGATATTTAAATTTAGTGATATAGATGAAAGTTTATCTGGATGGGATTTAGTAAGAGATCAAATGCCTAAGATAGTTAGACAAAATGCTTTTAATATTAACCAGGAAGTAACAGGAATAGAGGATATTTATAGAAGTATTGAAAATATATCTGATATTTTAAATGGTGTTAATTTAAATGATAATGTAATTATAGATAACCAACCGGTTGTTTCTGTTAAGATAGATATTTTATCAGAAAAAAAAGTAAAATTAATTTTTGATATAAATTAAAATTTATATTTACTTAAAAATTCATCACGAGTCATAATTTTAATGTTTTTTTCTTTAGCAGTATTTATTTTACCGGATTCTTCATCTATATCTTTTACAATTAAAAGACTTGTTTGTTTGTTAATTGTATCTTGAATTTTAATATTAAATTTATTTAATTTTTCAATCATTTGTTTATCGAATCTAAATCCGGTAGTTACAATTTTTGTATCATTTAATTCGTGTTTTTCAAAAGTAATGGGTTTTTTTTCTGTATTTAAATTTAATTTACTGAGAAGGTTAGCTTCACTTAAGAATTTTATAAAATCTGGAATATGATTAACAAATGTTGTACTAGTTTTATTTGCAATTCCATCGACTTTATTTAACATTTTTATTTTTTCTTCATTAGATTTTTCTACAGTAAGAATATTTGGAAGGGCTTCAAGAATCGTTTCAAATCTTTTTTCACCAAAATTTCTTCCCCAAATATTTGATCCTACCATAAGATTTATTAAAGATGCTTTGTTAATTTGTTCATGAATATTGTGATAAATTTTTTCAGCTAATTTTTTCTTAAACCCATCAACTTTTAACAAATCTTGTACATCCATAGCTAAAATAGCTGGAACAGATCTAAAACCTGCTTTAATAATTCTATGGATATTGCCAGGTCCCAAACCCTCAACCTCAAGAGCTTTAAAGAAAGTAGTTATTTTTCTCTCTAAAACTTCTTCACTATCATCTTTATCAATTAACATAATTTCTTTATGAGTTTTATTCCATTCATAAGGTTCATTAGGGAATAAAGGTTCTGGAGCTGGTTGAATTACTTTATCAATTTCAGGAATAACATCACCAGCTTTTTGTAATAGAATAATTGCTCCAATGCCTATTTTATTTACTAGAATAAATTCTGCATTTTTTCCTGTTACAAAATTAATAGTAGAACCTCGTAATTTTACTGGTTCTATTTGTACTCTAGGGGCAAGATAACCATCTTTTGTTGGAGTCCATAATATATCTAAAACTTTAGCTTCTGCTTTTTGATCACTAAGTACCATCTTAAAAGCAAATGCATATTCAGGATTTCCCTTAGGTCTTGGATAAATTTCATCATTAACAACTATTATTCCATCAATTTCATATTTATAACTATCTCTCCAATCGATTAAACATTTTGATAAAATTTCATTATCAATCTTATCAATAGTTTTATTCAAGACACAATCAATATTTATTTTTTCAAGAAGATCCATTTGTTTGCTCGGTTTTAATGAAGGTTTTATAACTTCATATGCAACAAAATCTACATCTTTAATTTTTTCAGTATCAACTGATTTGCTATTTATAATTCCAGCTACCAAATTTCTAGCATTAGCAATTTCTTTATTAGATTTAGTTTTTTGTTTTTCATATTTTTTGAAGTTTTCTTTTGATATAATTAGTTCACCTCTAATAGTAATATCTTTATCTTCAGGTAATTTCAAATAAGGAATAAAATAACTAATATCATAACCAACTGTTCCTTTTCCTCGAGTGTATAATTTTTTCTCGCCATTTTCAGTTGAATAAAGTGCCGACATTCCATCTAATTTTGCAGAAATAGTATAAGGACCTTTATATTTTTTAATCCATTTTTGAATAGCTCCCGTATCAGGTTTAATTTTGTCCATACTCCATAATTCATAAGGTAATTTAACTTTATTTCTTTCAATATTAAGTTCACAATCAGCATGACCATCTTTAGCTGGTTGATTTTCAGGATATTTTTCAAGAATATATTCTCTTAAAATATCGTATTGATTATCAGTCATTATAGGATTTTGATCGCAATGATAGCTAGTATTAGCACTTTTAAAGAGATCAGTTAGTTCAACTTCGCTTAATTTTAAAAGACCATTTACTCCTTCTTTTAAGAATAATTTTAGATTACTATCAGTTGGTGTTATTTTTTTTTTAAGTGTATGCTTTTTTTTAACAGTAATTTTTATTTTTTGATTACTAGTATTTTCAATTGGAGTTTCAGTAGGTGGTTTTTCAGTAATTGGATTTTCAGTAGGTGTTTTTTCAATTGGAGTTTCAGATGGAGCTTTTTCAATAATTTCGATAGATTGTCCATTTTGTCTTTCAGTTGGAGATTTATAGACAAGATTTAAGAATTCAAAAATTGATTCTTCATCAGGGAAATAAGTTGATAGAGGTTCTGTTTTCTTTCCTTTTACCATTTTATAAAGTCCATGTTCATTTAAACTAAATCCCATATTATTAGCATGTTCTCTCATCACTACATTGAAATATTTACTCCCAGTAAAATATAGAATAGCGAAAGCATATTCATCTGGAGGAGCATATAGAAAGTCTAATCGTCTTGCAATAGAATTAGGTTGATTAAGTTTAGCAATAGTCATAGATTTAGTACTTCCTCTTGAAAGAACTTCAATAATAATTTTTTTTTTTATAAGTTCATCTAGTAATTTGTTATAGACAGAGATATCATTATTTTTATTAGTAATGATTATATCAATATCTCCAGATGTTTCTGCACCTCTTCTATAACTTCCAACGATTTCAAAACTAGATCCAGGAGTAGCTATTTCATTAAAATTTTTTTGTAACATAATTTTATATTTTTCGATTTCGTTTCTAGGGATTCTTTGATTAATTTGTGTAAAATATTGTAGTCCAATTTTTTGTTTAGCATTAAGTAATTTTTCATTTTGTTTTAGAGTTTCGATAGAAGTAATACCTTTGTCAATTAATTCTTTAGCTTTTTTTGGACCAATTCCATGAATTTTAGTAAGGAATATTAAAGGGTTATTTTTTTCTTTTTCAATAGCATTTAGTTTACCGGTTTGAACAAATTCATTTAATTTTTCTATAATTGTTTTGCCAATATTTGGTAAATTTTTTATTTGATTAACAGAATAAATTGGTTTTTCATATTTAATTAGTTGTTCTTCTGCTCTTGCATAAGCATTTGCTCTAAAATGTTCACCTAAAGCAGTTTGAATCTCTCGAAGTTCACCCAGAATTTTGATGAAATCTTCATTATATATTTTTTTTTCAAGATCATCAGGTTTTGGTGGGTTCATTATTTTTGTTTGTTGTTTTATTTTTAAATCTCTCTCGGGAGAGTTTTCTTTTTTTGGAGAGATATCAGAAGATTTCAATTTTTTTTTAAGAGTAATTTTAAATTTTTTTGATTTATTTTTTAATTTTTCAGTAGTTGTTGAATCCATATATATAAAAATATATTTATAATTTTTATATATTAATAAAAGTTTATGAAAAATATTTTTTAATCCAGTTATTAGAAAAAGATTTATCAAGTAAAATGGTGGGTCTTATTTTCGGTTTTTTAATAAGATTTTGTATTTTTTCATCATCGCTATTTGTAGGTACCATATATATAAATTAAGATTTAAATAAAATAAAATAAGAAAATATAATATATGACAGAAATAAATGATGAAGAATTTATTCATGCAATTTTCGCTCAAATGTGTTCAGGTAGATCTATGCAAGATAGATTAATAGAAGATTTTGATTTAAAACAGATTAATAGAGATAAAGATATAATTATATTATCTAGATTAGATCCGATAATAATATCTAATGGATTTAATACATCTAATCTTTCATTAAAAAATAAGAAACGTACAAGAAAAAATACATCTAAGAAAAAAAAATAAATCTTAGATAATAATATATGGATTTAACAATAATCTTACAAATTTTGCAAGTATTTCTTGCAGTATATGTAATATTTTGTTTTTATATAAATAAAAAATCTAGCAAGACTTGTAGTTGTTGTGGTTTAATATTATTATTAGTTGTAACTATAATGATAGTTCCTCCAATTGGAAGAAATTATATGAGTGCTGTAACGATTGATCATTTAGATAAATAAGTTAAATATTAATAATTTGATCAATAGATACATTTTTAATGTTTTTAATATCTTTAATAAGTATTTTAAAAATATCGTCTTTTAACTCTTCAAAATTAAGAGTAAATATAAAATAATGTTTGAAAATTTTATGACCTATCCCCTCTAATTCATGAGCAGAATATGAATGATTTGCTTGATATTTTTCGGCTAATAACTCTAATTTGCTTTTAATTTGAGTTAAAGATGTAATTTTTTTCATATTTACACACAAATCAATAGTCAAGGTCATATTTATATATATAAATTATTTAAAAATTATTTAATAAATAATTTATTAATATGGAAAATTTAACTTTTATTTTGTCGCAGTTTAATAGTAGTAGTTTTGATTTTAATGAAACAATATATTTATTAAATAATTTTACTAAAGATTATGATTATAATGTTAAAATTATAATTTCACTATTTTTTACATTTTTTTTATCATATTTTGGTGTAAAAAAAATTAGACCTCGAAAGAATAGTAAAAAAGAAGAGGACAATGTTATAATTTTAGATAGTTATTTTAATAAAGGATTAGAAGAATTTAATGAACTAGAATCGAGACACTTGACTGATGATGATAAAGAAAAAATTAAATCGACAGAAATTGATGAAACTACACCAATTGGTTTAGTTAAAATGAGATATTCTTTAGATGATGAAGCATTTATTTATTATGCAGATCAAGATATATCTTATAAGTATTTAGAAGTAGTATCAAGATTATTAGTAAATAAATTGGGTATTAAAAGTATATATATTGATTATTTTAAAGAATTAATAAAGGCAAGAGATATTTATAAAGAAAAATATAGTGATAAAAATAATGATAAAAATAAAAAATCAGTAAAAAATAGTATATATGCAATTTCAAATAATAGAAAACTTCCAGAAAATACAAAACATTATATAAGTCCTGAGAAGTCTAATAAATATATTAAAAGAGGAAAATTAAGAGATTTAATTGAAGAAAATAAGATAAAAGAGAGAGAAGAAAATAAAATTAAAAAAGTACAAGAAATAAGTTTTAAAGATTTTAAAAGAAATAAAAATTGAATATAAAAATATTAATAAAATTAACACAATGATAATGAGATTGACAAGGATAGTTTCTAGAATAATTTATAATAGACATAAATTTATAAGAAAATTGGGTTGTCCAGCTATACAAATGCCTGATGATTTTCCAATTGAAAATAATATTAACTTTATTTTAGATCATGGATATGTATGTCCAATATGTAAAGATACAGGAATAGTGCCGTGTAAAATGTGTAAAAATGGATGTGTATTTTGTGGTTATTCTAAATTTATAATTTGTAAATGTAGATTGGATTTTACATAAAAAATAAAATAATAAAATTTATTTTATTTTTATAATAATATGAATGAAATAGGTTGGGTATTTATATATATATCAGCATTTGGATTAAGTGAATATTTTGTGAAAAAATATTTACATGAAGATATTATAGTTATTTTATACTATAGTTTAATTTTTAGTATAGGAATTTGGTGTTTATATAAATCTAATTTTAATAGATATTTTAAAAATCTTAAATTTAAAAAAGAAGATTAAATTAATTTTTCTAATTTCATAGATCTAATAAGTCTTGTTACACCTATTCCACCACCACATCTTTCCATGAAATGAAATCTTAAGTAGTCATCCATTTCTGCCATAGTTCTTTCTTCACCAAATAATTCATAAAGTTTATCTTTATAACTACCTTCCATAATAGTCTTAAATCTATTTAACATTTCTTCTTTATCTGTTTCTCTTTCAGCAGAACCAATAGTTTCTTGTCCACTAAGAATTACATCAACTTTCTTTGCTGTTTTGCCATCACCTTCACGTTTCATATTCCAAAATGGTGATGTAAATTCAGGAAAATCTGTAATAAAATAGGTTGGTGAATAGTCAGTATATAATTTTGTTTCATGTTCATGTTCTAATTCCTGTGTTCCCATTTCTCTTGCAATATCCTCATATTTTTGAACTAAAAATTTTTCATTATCATAACCTAGATGTTCTAATAAGTCTTTTTCTAATTTAATTAAAACATCCATACCACCTTTTGTTTCAAATTCGAAAAGTGGAAAAATGATATCATGTCTTCCATCTACTGGATTTTTTTCAAGACGATAACTGGTAGTCAAACAAAAATAGCCTGCTACATCGGGATTTTTAAGTAATTCATATTCAAGCCACATTTGGCCTGTTTGCGGTAATGGCCACTTAAAATCTGCATAATCAAAACATGCAACATTAAATGGATCTTCACAAGCAGCAAGAATACTTAACCGATTTTGAGTCGATACTTCGATAAAGTTTCTACTAAGAAAAAAGCTTCTTAATTTTCCAACTACAGCATCAAATTCTGTAGAATTAATAATTAAAGGGCTTTCATATGGACGCAAAAACTTTGATTGTTTTTTGCAACAATCAGACTCTGTACAGGTTTCTTGTTCGCTAGCCAACATTTTATTTATAAAATATTTTATTTTTAAATTTATTTACTAAATTTATTATTTTTCCATTCTAAAAACCCGATGCTTTTTTCAATAGAGAAAGAACTTTGTAATTGTTTTTCTGCTATTTTCATAACAATTTTTTCATCATTTGATAAATAATCAATATATTCTTGTATAAGATCTGTAAGTTTAATATTTGAGACCGATTCACTATTAGTACTTTCCATTTAATAATATTAATTAATTATTATTAAATTCAATTTTCACTAATATAAAATAATAATTCTGCACCACTTTCTAAATTTGATTTTTTCAACAAACGTGTTAATGATTCATTTATTGTATAACCATTATTAAAAAGAAAATTTATAAAAATAGGTAATTGTTCTATACATAAAAAATTATTAATATCATTTGGATTCATAATTGCATATAAACACTGATTTTTACAAGGATTATAGCTTTCAAATGGTGATAATTTATTTGGACTAATTTGTTTTATAATATGAGATAATTTTCCTCTAGGTCGAGGATTTATTACTAAAATTTTTATATAATTTGTATCTCTTGATAAATATGAAATAATATTAACTTGATACATTTTATATTAATCAATATTTAATTTGCTAATAAAATTGATTTCTAAAAAAGTGTAAAATATTTTATAAAATGGAGAATAATTCAGTAAATGCAGAAAAATATAATTTTGCTGTTTTTAGATTTAAGATTGATCCTGATCTTGTTGAATTACTCACAAGATTCTCTATAGAGCATCAATTTGATAGTAGACAAGATTTTAAAGAAGCTTGGAGTAAATGGAAAGAAATCAATCAAGAAAATATAGATAAAGAAGAAAAAAGAATTAAACTATTAAATTACAAAGGAAATGTTGAAGAAAAATTATATAAGGCAGCTAGATATTATTATAGAAATAAATTTAGTTTAGAAAGAAATCAAGAAAATAGTCAAGATACAGAACCAACAAAGGAACATAAAAGGGAATACATTACATTACAGAATGACTTTTTAATCGAAATTGATAATCATATTAAAAAAAATATTAAAAATAAAGATTATACACCAGCTAATGGTTATGAAGATTTTTGTAAAAATAATATTGAATTAATAAAAAAAGAAATAGAAGAATTACTCCGAGAGAGAAATGATTTAGGAGTTGAATTTATTACACAAAAAATGAAAAAAGCATATAAAAACCGGTATTATCAATTTAAAAAATATAATTAATTATGTTATATATCATTATGAGTAAGTTATTAGGACAAGGTGGATTTGGATGTGTCTATTATCCAAAATTAACATGTGATGGAAAATCTACAAAAAATTATAAATATGTTTCAAAGTTGCAAACACTCTCTCCAGAAGTTTATAGAGAATTGAAAATAGGAAAAAAAATAGCTAATATTCCTTATTATAATTTACATTTTGGTGTAATAACATCATCATGTAAGGTGGATTTAGGACAATTTAAAAAAAATACTATTTTAAAAGAGTGTGAAGTTGTAAATAAGAATCCAGATGAAGAATATATATTATCTAAAATTGAATATATTCCAGGAGAAGAAATGAAGGATTATTTAATTAATCTTAATGATGAATCTACTTATTTATTTATAACTTTAAATAGTTATTATTTTTTAATGAATTCATTACAAATTTTAGATGCAAATAAAGTATGTCATTATGATATTAAATTTGAAAATATAATATATAATTTTAATGATAAAATTCCAATAATAATAGATTTTGGATTATCTTGGAATTATAATGAAGTAGAAAATTTTATTGATTTAAAAGATTTAAGACAATATTTTTATACGTATGCGCCGGAATATTATATATGGTGTCCTGAAATACAAATTATTTCTTTATTAGTTAATCATTCTAAAAACGAAAATACTTTAAATCAAAAAATATTAACAATGATAATTAATCAGGTTGTAGAAGGTATGGGAATTTGGGAAAATTTTACAGAACAATTTAAGGAAGAAACAATTAAAAGTATGTATCAATATTATGAGAGATTTTTAGATAAGGAAAATAAATATGTAATAAATGAACTTTTAAAATTTAAATCTACTTGGGATAGTTATTCATTAGGAATATCATTTTTAAGACAATATATAAGAAGAATAAAGAAGGTTCAAAATAGTAAGATAATTGCTTTAATGAATGTAATGATTCAATTATTTTTATATAATATCTCTCCCAATCCAGAAAAAAGACCACAAATAAATCAAATAAAAGAAGTATTATATAATTCTTTTATTAAAGATTTTAAGGAAAAAAATATAACTACTTATTTTGAATATGAATTTCAACCTAGTAATTATCAATTTTACAAAAATGAAATTATACCATATTTAAATTTTTTTCATAATTAAAAAATAATATATTCTTGAATATGTTCATTCTTTACATCATTATTGGAGTTATTTCTTTTATATTTTGGATTTGGAGCTGGTGGTGGATTTACATTACTAGATTCACAATTTTTTTCACAATTATCATTATCACAACATTTATCAGTAGGTGGTTTAATAATTAAAGATTTATATCTTTCTTCAAGAGCAAATCTTCGTAAAGAAGGAGCATTAGGAGGGTTTGGATTCATTATATATAAATTGTTAAATTTTATATTTTATATTCTAATTTATATTTTTTATTTTTATTATTTTTAAAAGTTTTTGATTTACCTCCTTTTAAATCTCTATTAAATTTTTTTTTTGTTTTAATGATAATTTGTTTGAGAGATTTTTTAGGATTATTTTTAATGGCATCTCGTAAATAATTATTCCAAGTAGTATTTTTATTCATTCTATTATAGTATAATATTATAATAGAATAATTATATATTTATCTTCTCATTCTGCAACTTCTTTTCTTTTTTCCCGCTCTATGGGATTTTCCTCTATGTTTCTTATGATGTTTTTTATGAGATTTTTTATGAGTCATAGAATGTCCAGAGGATTTGTAAGTTTTCTTAGCTTCTTTTAACGCATTTTTAAAGCTTAAACCTCTCGCTTTTTTCACTGCTAAAACATGTTTGATCCATTCACTAGCCATTATATATATATATAATAATATTTAAATTTCAGTATTATTAGAAATATCTGTAATTATATTATTTTCATTTACACTTTCAAATAATGCTAATTGAAGTTGTCTTTCTTCATTTCTTTCATAAATTAAATCAATCATATTTCTTAAGGTTATGCTTATATCTCTTTCCCTAAAGTTATTTTCTGGTAATAATGGTTCTATTTCACTATTATTGGGAAAGGATACACTAGAGTTATCTACAATTTCTTTTGAGGAAAATTGTTCTCTACAAACAGGACATTCAGCTTTTCTTTCATTCAACCATTTTTTAATTGCTTCCAAATTGAAACAATGTTTACAAGGTAACATTCCTATTTCTTCATTTTCTTCAAAATCTGTTTGAAAAATGGGACAACTAGAATTAATATTTAATGTACTATTAAAATTTATAATTTTAATTATGTTATTGGATGGATCATCTAAAACTTTTAAATATTTATTTTTATCATGAGAGAAACTAGTTTCTAATATTCTTCTAATTATTGAAGAATTATTATCTATATTTTGTGTGTTATTATTTATAATCGAATTTGGATTTAAATTACTATTTAAAATTATATTTTCATTATTTTCATCATAATTTGGTATTAATAATAATCTTTCTAATGCTGACCATCTTCTTCTTCTAGTTCTTCTACCTATTTGAGGAAAATTTAATTCATAATTTGGTATTACACTATCTGGAATATTTCCAATACCTGGTTCTATATCATTAACTCCATTCATATCATCTCCAACATCATCTTCAACATTATCTTCAACATTATCTTCAACATCTTGGGCAATGACATCAACATCTTCATTATTTTCATTTTCATTAGGATAATCATTTTCATCATCATGACTATTATTATCATTATCAAAATTTTGATAACTTAAATCAGGATTTTCACTATTTAAATTATTATTAGTATAATAGTATGCATTAATTTCCCAAGAAAAAATATTGTTTGATATATCATAAGTAGTCATATCATCTAAATTTAATGGGAGAGAATTAGTGACCCAATTATATAAATTTTGAGAATTATCATAATAAGTATTTAAATTTATAGCTGGAGTAACATGCCAATAACTTGCGTATAAATTTATAATATCATTATTTGAATTATCCATAATATTAATATATATATTAATATTATCTTAATATTAATTTTAAAATAATTTATAAATTTTCACTCAAACAACTTGTAAATGCATTTTGAAATTCTGAATATCTAGAATTATTTAATGATTCCTGTAAAAGCTTCCATGGTGTTAATTCCTCAAGAACGTGTGTACCTTTATCAAGAAATAGATTTAATAGATTTCCACTAGATCCAGAAATCATACTTGTATTAGGGGTAGAACTTAGACTAGGAAACCCTGAAGTTGTTATTAAATTCCAAAATATGATATGAGGAACTGGAAAGGGAGTTTTATAAACAGATTTAAGACCTGCTTCTCTATATTTAAGTTTAATGTTATTAAAAAATGAATCTTTACTATCTCCAGCTTCATCTATTTGCATATCAGAAAAAATTACTAATGTTGTTTTCTTTAATTGATCTGGATGTACATTATTTTTAATTGCAGTTTGTAAAATTAAATCTAGAGCTGCATAGAAGTTTGTATTCATTCCCCAAGGAGCTTTTCGCACTTCAGCAACACATTCTACAAAATCAGAACAATTTTCAAGATTTATCCAGGTTGGTTGTTGACTAAAAGTTAATACTCTTTTACCAAATTTGGATTTTTCTGCAACTCTTAATCCTAATCCAATTGCTGAATATAAAGGTTTACCATTATCACATTCCATAGAACCTGAAGTATCCACCATAGCAATCATATCTTCTAATTCAGATGTATTTTTACATTGTTCAATCCACTGAAGGTTTAATGCCATTCTTTCTGTTTCATTAACTTGATTATCGCTATTATTTCTATAATTATAAGGATTATTTAATCTATCAGCATCTCTAACTAGATCAATTAAAGAAACATTTTTAGATTTAATCTGTTTTTTGCCCTCAGAACAAGCTTTAATGTAATAACTATAATTTAAGGCACAAGTTTCTCTATCATTTCTAACATCTTGTAAATTATGATTTCTTACACGGCCTTTTTTATCTTTATTTTGAAATGCCAGACTTTGTTTTCTAAGTGTGATGCTAGTTAAATGTTTATCAAAATTTATATTTTGCCATTCTCTACCGCATTGCTTAATTTGAACTGTATTTAATTTTTTATTTATATCAGTAATAGTTTGTCTAAAATGCATTAAAGCTTTATTTCTAGCTTTTTCTAATTTTGCTTGATCACTGGCTGTAATTATATAATTACTGAAATATCTATAAGCTAGTAAAGGTGTAATCCATCCAAATTTATTTGATTTCTCTCGAGGAATCCAACGAGCTAATAAAGATGGTTTTAAAGAATTACTATCTTCTTTTAATTGTCTACAAACTAAAGTTAATAGATTAGAACAAACAGGATGATTATTGATTTCAACATCAGATAAATTACATTCATTTTTAAAATAGTTTAAAAAATATTTAATATCTTTCCAACTTCCTAGAGGGATTCCATGTTTATCTGAAACACAATTTTCCATTGCAAGAGTAGCTAATTTATGTCCAAGATTTTTATATTTTTCATCTACGTGAATATCAAGATTTGCCCAAATAGCAATCATCATATAAGTTAAAGAATAGATTCCTTTTCCATTAATTATATCACGAGTTTGAGCAATAAGTTTATATAAGATTAAAAGATAATTTGCAGATTCTAGAGATTTATTTAGGAAACAATTTCTTACAATTTCTGTGTAAACATTTTTGAGATTATTTAATAGCTCGATATTCTGACCACCATTTTCCGTAAGTTGAAAAGAAAAACCTAAAATTTTTTCTTTATTTTCTTGCGACCAGTTATATTGAGGGTGAGAATTTTCACCTAAATGCATATTTTCTAAATTTTTATTAGTGCTATCCATAGCTGCGAGTAGGTAAGATCTGGTCATACTACATATATTTATGAAATATCTTTAAACCCTTTTTGCAAATGATTTTTTTGTTAAATTATGTTTAGTTCTTACGGTTTTAAAAGTAATATTTTTAGAGTCTTTTGAAATTTTTTTTTCAAAAATAAAAAAAAGTGAATTAATTTTTTTAAAAATATTTATATTGTCGCTAAAATATATATCATCATAATAATTTATAGCTTGAAGTTCATTATAATATTTTTCATTATCTAAAAATTTTTTTATATTATGTTGATCTAATAACAATTCATATTTAAATAAATTTTTAAGATTATAATATTTATTATTGATTGTTTTTCTGTCTTCAATTAATTTAAACAAAGATTCTTTTGAAATAAATTTATCTATATTTAAAAAACTTTTAAAAAAATATTCTGTTTCATTATTATTTATATAAATAAAAAATATGGTAATTTCTTTAATTGGTTCTATAAATGAAAAAATATTATTATTTATATTATTAAAATAATTATCTATCCAATCTTGATCTAATTCTTCTTCATTTTTTATTTCCATAATATTAATTTTAATTTATTCTTAATTTTTTATTTATACTTAATTATATTCTTCTAGTTCTTCTTTTTCTTCTTCTGTCAATAATCTTCCCATTTTTTTATCTTCATTATAATCAGCTATTTCTCTCATAATTTTTCTTTCTTCTTTAATCATATCATTAATTTCTTTTTCAGTATTAATAAATCTTGATCTATCTCCCATTAGTTCAATATCACTATTTCTATAACTTTCCCAATTTCTAATTAATTTATCAAATACATTTGGATCTATTTTATTATCTTCTATATTTTTTAATCTCTCACGTTCTTCCCTATACTTAATTAAATTTTCTTTATTAAGAATTAACCAACCTTTTTTAACTTTATCAGGAATTGAAATTTCTTGTTCTTCAGTAAAATCTAATTTTTTAAAATCCATAATATCCATATTATTTTCTACTACATTATCATTTAAACTTGGAAAATTTAAATTTTTAATGTTAAATTCTTCTTTAATTTCTTTTTTTTTTTGAAATTTACTATTATTGGGTCGTCCTCTTTCTCGCCTAGCAAATCTTGCACCTGTTTTCTCATTAGAATTTCTCATTTTTTTATACATTTAAAAATTATTTTTTTTAATCAATTTTTTTAAAAACTTAAAGATAGAATTTTATATATATTATCTCCTAACAGCTAAATATTTTTTTTTTAAATATAAGTCTATGCGCCCTTGCTTGAATAATGTTTTAAAGGAGATAGCACATGGATAAATTATTATAAATCTATTAAATCAAATAAAATGTATATTTTTATTTGATTTTTTAATATAAATCTAATATATAATGTCTATTGTTACTTTAAAGAAAAAATCTAGAAGATGGCAAGCTCCTATTAGTGGTCAAGGAGACTTAGGTTTTGCATTAAATGGTACATTACGTAATCATGATAGTGTTGGTCCAACTAACCTTGGTAAAAGTGTTAAAAGGACTCCATTTAGAGGTAATGAACCTATGGGACACGGTGGATGTTGTGGTACTTATAAAATAGATATTCATAATTCAGGAAGTTGTTGTACCAATGACAATAGAGTTATTAAAAGAAGTGTAGGTAATACAAGAGGATTAATTAATCAAACTTTATCATTTGGTAGACAAACTATACAAGCAGCTCCTGGGTTTGAGGGAATAAAAGAAGATTTAAAAAGATGTCAATGTCCTGAAGGAGGAGGAATCTACTTTGGTTCTAGAAATATTGTTAAAAATCCATTATGGATGACACAACATGAATATATATTATATAAAATTGTAGCAAAAAATGCAGGTGTATGTGGAGAAACTAAAAGAGTTACTAATTTTAAAGGAGAAAAAAGAAGATGTGAAGGAGGTGATGTTTTATTAGCTGTCCCTGGAAATACTTGTAATTCTGGTATTCCTGGGTCTAATTTTATTGGTACAAGAAGAATAACTAATAAATGTACTATTGCAAAACCAGATAATAATGGTGTTATTGATATGGGTACTTATTTACGAGGTCTAGTTTATAAAAATAATTGTTTACCTCAATTTAATAATTTACCTTATACTAAATATAATACTATGCCTGTTCCTGAATGGCTTAATCAACATGAATGTGGTGATCATGCTAAAGAAATAGTAAAAAATAGAAAAGTTATAACTACACCTGATTATGGAGAAATTTAAATTATTTATTTTTTTCTTAAATTATTCAAATGCTTTTTGCCTTGACATTCATGTATAGTTTTGTATTCACACGGTTTACAACATAATACTGAATTATCTGGGCCACTATAAACAATTTTTTTAATATTTAACTCTAATATTGTTTGGTGACAATCTTTACAGGGGGCTGAATCTTGCATATTACCTTTAGTGTCTTTTCTAACTACATACAAAACTGTTTTTTTAAATATCTTGTGCCCCTTATCCTTGTACATACTGAACATTATCACTATATTTTCCGAACGTCGTCGTCAAAGACGTTTGATACAAATTCCTCAAACAAGCAATTTCTGCATGACAACTACAAGTGTTTTTAATAAAATTATCCTTAGATTGTGTACGATCAACTGAATTGTGCCCTCGTCCCCTAATTTTTCCATTAACAACTGCGACACAACCATGCCTCATCAAAACCTTAGACTTATTTGCTTCATTCATTGCCTCAGAAAGATAATCATAATCTCGTGAACTGATAATTGCCATTTTTTCTATCTCTATCAACCCATTTTTTATTTTATTTCAATTTTATTTTTTGGATAATTGAAATAAAAACTATCTATATTTAATATTATAGAAAAATATGACAACTTATCGCCTAAAAATTTGGCTTGATCCCCAATTTATTGAACCTGATATTGCTTCTCTATATCAAGAAAGTGCAGAAAAACATAATAAAAGAATTAAAGAATGGAAATTAAATAATGGCTATGATTGTGATTGTGATGCTGGATTTGATTTATTTGTACCTTCAACAATTGAAATTAATAGAGTAGCTTGGGCTCAAAAAATTAATCATGGAATCAAAACATCGATGGAATTTAAAGGAAAACCTGTTTCCTATTATATGTATAGTAGATCTAGTACTCCTATTAAAACTCCACTTCGTCTAGCAAATTGTGTTGGAATTATTGATGCTGGTTATAGAGGCCATATGATGGCATTATTTGATAATATTCAACAAATTGCTCATACAATTAAAAAAGGAGATAGATTAGTACAAATTTGTTCTCCAAATATTACATATCCTATTGAAGTAGAAATAATTAATTCTATTGATAATTTTCAAACTTCTCAAAGAGGCACTGGTGGATTTGGTTCAACTGGAGAAGGATCTCTAAAAAATATTTAATCATCTCTTAATTTCTATAATATTCCTAAAACTATCTAGACCTTCCTTACAATATGGAGCAAAAATAGCAGTATTTATATCTAAATTTTTTTTATTACAATATTCAAATAGCATTTCAAATAATTGACGTTCTGCTGTATAAGTCCAATCTCTTCTATCAACTTCATGATAATCTAACATAAGTGGTACTTTTTTAGGCACTTTCACATTAAAATTATAATTACCATAGTTATTTTCTAATCCACAACAATAACAATTCATAATATCTTTTTTTCCAATAGCAAAAATATCCCATCGTAAAAAAATTTCAATATTTTTCCACTTATTTAAATAATCAATTAAATAACATAAATCAACATTAATTGCAATATCCATTCTTAATCTTATTATATAATCTGCACTATTATAGTGTTCAGAACATCTATACATATTATAACAATCAAGTATTTTATAATGTTGATGTATTGAACCTTCAAATTTTTTACATTTCTTGAAATCCCTTTTATTATAAATATTTAAATAATGAGAAATATTTGGTATTTCATTACAAGACTTTTTATAGTATTTTGTATTTAATAAATGAATATTTTCTAAATTTACATTAAAATATTTATTGGTATTTTCCAAATGAATATCATCTGTAGATATAAAGATTTTATAATCAAACCTATCTTTAAACTCCTTTGTAAAAATATAATGGTTGTAACTATATAAAATTTCTAATGAACTTTTATTGTTTCTTTTTTCGTTAAAATTATGAGAAAAAGGAGAGCTTCTTGATTCACCTGTAAATAAAAATATAATTTTTTGTTTCATAAATATAAAATAAAAACATAAAATTAATATAAAATAAAAACATAAAAACATAAAAAAAAATTGAAATAAATTTTTTTTCTTATTGATTATTATCTTACTATAAAAAAATGTTGATGGCGACTGCTGATAGTAATAGTACAGAATTTAAAAATAGGAAAAAGCTATTGGCCTTGCAAAGGTCTGCTATTAGTCAGTCTGAATGGAATAAATATTTGGAAAAAAATTTTTTAAAGAAATCAATTGAATCAGAAGAAAATATTATTGAATATGATTCACCTATTTTGGGTAAATATAAAAAAGGTAATATGTGGGATTTTCAAATTATATTTTATCCATTAGATTTTGGTTCTGAAACTGGACTAAGTCTAACATATAAGTTTAATGCTTATAGGCATATTACAATGGGAGAAATTTTAAATAATTTTCAAAAATTTATTAAAAATCAGCAACTTGTTTTAAAAATTATTTTTGGAGAAGATATATTCAATATAATTAAAAAATATCTTCCTAATCCTTTTATTGGAGACAACAATTATTTATATATACATAAACATATATTTGATTCACATGGATTTCCAACTGGATGTACTCGTGAAAAGATTCCAAATGAAAAAACATTAAATACAATTAGGACAATTTTAGATCCTAATCAAGATATTACTCAAATTAATCTGAGGTTAAGGAGTAAAAAATTGGAAAAGAAGCAATATTTTAAACAATTTATTGATTATTCAATTGTTCCACTTAATCCAATAGCTTAAAGATTATATTAAATATATTATCTTTTTTTTATTTATATGGAAAAGTGTATTCCCAAAATAGGTAGAAACTCTTTAAATAATGAAGAAAATCAAATAATTTCTAAAACTGGAAATGTAGTAGAATTAAATGAAATAAAAGTAGAAAATAATTCTGAAAACCGTCTTATTCCAGTAGAAAGAAGAATAGATTTACCAAGAAACAAAGATAGAAATAGTAATATTAATGATGATGTTAATAGTTTAGATGACAGAATCTTAGGTAGTGAGCCTAGTGATTCTAGTAATTTAGATATGTCTATAATAGAAGGTAGTATTGGTAGTAGTAGATCTTCATCACCAGATAAATTTGAAATAACAGATAAAAATAATAAATTTCAAAAAAATTTACCAGTAGAACAAACAACACAAACAATTAATAAAAAACCTAATCCTTGTGAATTTCTAAAAAATAAAATATCTGAATGTATTCCTCAAGATTTTCCTAATTTAGTATTAACTTTTTGTGAAAAAAATAATATAGAACAAGAAGAAGAAAACCAATCAAATAGTAAAAAAATAATAAATAAGTCCCAAAATATTTTGTATAAAAAATTATCATATCGAGATGTTAAAAAACAAATTGATAAATATTATCAACAGGATTTGATACATAGATATTCTTCAGCATTAGATATATTAGCTAGTTATCTTAAAGGTCAAAAAATAATTTATATGGAAGCAAGATATAGAACTGTAACACAACTTAATAGATTAATGTTTCCAGCTATTTTTATAACAGCTATTTGTTCAGTTCTTCAGGTACCTTTAGAAAATATTGAATTATTTAGAACAAAATGTTCAGGAGGCCAACCATCTACTGAACACAGTATCTCTTATACTTTTTTATTATCTATGGCTAGTGCTTTTGTTGCATTTTTATTGGGAATTATAAATTATTTAAAATTAGATGCATCGGCAGAGGCACATAAAATTTCTTCTCATCAATATGATAAATTACAAACAGGTATGGAATTCATGTCAGGTCAAGTTTTATTATTTAGTGATCCTAGATTAGGAAATAGTGATTATGTGGATTTTGAGGATCATGTAAAGATAGAAGATAGAAACAAAAGAGAAGCTCAAGTTAAATTAATTAAAGATATGAAAAAGAAAATAAAACAGGTTGAAGAGAAAATAGCAGAAATAAAAGAGACTAATCAATTTATAATTCCTAGAACTATAAGATATAAATATCCATTAATTTATAATACTAATATTTTTTCAATAATTAAAAAGATTGATGATCAAAGAGCTAAAACTATAACTAATTTAAAAAATATTAAAAATGAAATTAGATATATAAATGCACTTCAAAAAAAGAGTAATTTTAAATTAGATGAAGAAAAACAAAAGAGATTAACATTTTTATTCAGTCAAAAAAAGAAAAATGTTCATACAATATTATTTTTAAATACGGCATTTTCTATGATAGATAAAATGTTTCAACAAGAGATTTTAAATGCTGAATTAAAGAAAAAACATGGTTGTTGTTTTAGTATTAAATTTTTATTTTTTTGTTGTTGTCCTGAAACATTTAAAAAATTTGGGTTACCAGAAAATTATGTTCCACCAGAAAAAGTGGGAGGAGAATTATTAGAGAATCTAATGGGATTTGTTCAAAGTAATCCAATTGATGACTTGACTAATCAAGAATTGTATTTATATTATAAGGAATATAAAACTAAATATAAACCAAATCAAGAATAAAAAATAATTTAATCAATAATTGATTCCTCATATTGGTCTTCATCAATAATCTTCATAATTTCTCTTTTTTCATTTTGAATATTACATGCATGTTTTTCAATACAGCTACTTAATTCCTTATCATCAAATCCATTCATTATAAATTTAAATATAAATGTTTCTTTATCCTGACCGATTCTATGAGCCCTAGCTATAGCTTGATCTTCAATAGCAGGATTCCAATGAGGAGATACAAAATATATTTCATTAAAATGTTGAAGATTTAGACCTTCACATCCTGTTTGAATTTGTAAAATTAATACTTGAATATCTTTATCTTTAAGAATTTTTTCTCGATCACTTTGTGTAGATCTACCATCAAATTTTTCTACTTTTATTTTTCTATCCTTTAATTCTTTCTCAATTATATCTATTTCAGCTTTATAATTACAGAAAATTATTTTATTATTATTATTATCAATTCTTTCTTCTAATTTATTCAACAGTGCATTTATTTTGCTTCTTCCTTCTGTTCCTTTAAATAAAGTATCTTTTATATCACCTTCATTTAATTCATTATTTTCATGTTTAATAATTTCCACAACTTTTTCTTGAAGTAGTTTTGGATATACACAACATTGTTTAGCTCTCATTAAAAGTGGAAGTGTTGTCAAACCAAATTTACCACCTAAATTTTTTTCCGAGATTTTTAAATTACTAAAGCTAAGAAGACTATGAATTTCTTGAGCTAATAATTTTTCTTCATTAGTTTCCCAGTTTACTTTAATTTCTTCAATATTTAATTGTGGTAATTTAAGATTAATTTCATCTTTGGTTCTTTTCAATATAAATTTAACAACAATATTATACAAATTATTTGGATTTGTATAATATTTTGGTGGAATACCAATTTGATCACACAGACTATAGAAATCATTTTTTGAATTTTGAATAGGTGTTCCTGATACTATCCATCTTACTTTACTAATTAGCATTTTTGCACCTTTGAATAGTTTTGTTTTATTATTTCTTAAATGATGAGCTTCATCGAAGATAATTCTTCCCCAATTTATTTTATGTAAAGGATTATTTTGAGAAATATTATCAATAATTAGACTGTAGGTAGTTATAACCACATCAAATTTATTGATAATATTAATATTTTTTTCTCTTTTTGGTCCGTGTACGATTAATGTTGACAGATCAGTTGTTTTTCTAATAAAATCTCTCCATTGTTCTAGAAGACTTCTAGGAACAACAATTAAAGTTTTCATATTATTAGCAACAATTAAACCTGTCATTTGTATAGTTTTTCCAAGTCCCATTTCATCAGCTAAAAATCCTCCAAATACTTTTTCTGTATCACAAAAATTTCCATTTATTTCATTATTTAGAAGCCATTTTACTCCTTGACTTTGATGCGTTCGTAAATCTAATTTTGCATCTTCAATATATTGGGCAAATCTTTCCATAATCGTAAAATTTCTCTGCTGCTATGCAGAAAAAAAATTTATTTTCAATTTTTTTTAAAATTGATATTACTTTATTTTCTAAAAAAATAATACCAAATGCCTTTTTGTGCTCATTGTAAAAATATTGGATTATGTTTTACTGATCATTGGTTAAAAGATGGAAATAAGAAAGATTCAAAAATTATATGTCCGGTTTTATGTAATACAATTTGTAAATTTTGTAAACAAAAAGGACATACTATTAGTTATTGTGAAGAATTGAAAAAGAAAGATCAATTACGTATAATGAATACTTATTTAGAATATAAATCATTAGAAAATTTTACTAAGGATTTATTTTTAGATGATAATTTAGTTTGTCAAGAAATTTATCTAGATTGACAAGATAGATTTAAAATAACTTAAAAGTTTTCAATTTTTTTCTACTTTTATTGTTTTTTTATTTTTATTTGTTTTTTTAAAAATGTAAGGAATGCAAGCAGTAGCACAACTTCCTACTGTATTTCCTAAAGCATTTATATTTAAATTTCCTCTAGTAGCATCAATTATTAAATCAATCATATTTGCTACTGTGCCATTATCTATTAATAATAATAAAACAGCTTCTTCTTCTCCATAGGTTTTTTCATCAATAATTTCTCTCACAATTTTTATAGCATAAATTTTTTTATCGGCACCAGACATTGGAATATTATCAACAACCTCCATAACTGATTTTAATATTGATGGTAAATTTATTAAACTTATATTAGTTTGATCTAATAAATATCTAACTTCTTTTAATGCTTCATTATAATTACTGAGGTTAGTTAAAGTATTGACTTCTGGTTTTGGTTTTTTTAAATTTAAAACAACAACATCTTGATTAGGAACTTCAACTTCAATATCAACATTACTTATGGTCATTTATATTAATAATTTATATTTTTTTTTCTTGATTTAAATTTATTATTTTTTTTTCTTGATTTAAATTTATTATTTTTTTTTCTTGATTTAAATTTATTATTTTTTTTTCTGCCACCTTTTATAGTATTTGGAGATCTTGATCTTGATCTTGATCTTAATCTTGATCTGGATTTATTATTAGATATTCTATCTTTTTTTAAAATAGCATCAATAAGAAAATAAATCTGAGTATTAGATATTGTAATACCTTTTCCTGGATGATAAAATAATCTATTTTCACCTTTTTCATCTTTGGGAGCATAATGTCTATAAAGTCTATCTAATTTAAATAATTTATTATTCAAATCTGTGTGACTTGGAACTGTATATATTAAAGATATACCATTTTCTTCTAATAGGCTAAACAATAAAGATTTAAGAAATAAAAGATAATGTATATTATTTTCATGATCTATTATATAATTAATTATTAATCTTAATAGTTCAAAATGCTTAGTATCAGAAAGTTTATTATTATTTAAATCTTCTTTATATAATTCTGTGGATAAATTTACATTATTAATATCAGAAAACCAATCTGGATTTTTTTTATATTCATTATACATATAATTTAAATAATCAGAATGTTTATTTATTTTACTCATATATTATTAACTTACATAATTAAATAAATGTAAATCGATAAATTGAATTAAATCATTTAAATTTGTAAATTTTGTTTTAAAAGAAAAATTATCTTTTTTTAAAGGTATAATAGTGTAATAAGTATTTTCATTTTTAATAATAGAAAATTTATCAATAATATTTTCTTGTCTTGAAAAATCTAATTGAATAGATTTATTATCTATATTTTGGTTTATTAAATCAAAATTATAATCATTAAATAATTTATAAATATATTTAAAATCTTCAATCATTTAAATATATTATATTTTATTTTTTATCTACTTTTTTAAAAGTATTTGAATTTTTAGATTTTTAAAATAATAAAAAATCTAAAAAATAAAGCCCATGGCGGGACTCGAACCCGCAACCCCCAGATTAGAAGTCTGGTGCGCTATCCATTGCGCCACACGGGCACAAGAAAAAAATCTAATCGCTCTGTACTGGTTTCGAACCAGTGACCTTGCGGTTAACAGCCGCACGCTCTGACCAACTGAGCTAACAGAGCACAAAAACAAATAACCAAATGGTTATTTATACTGCACGAAACTATTTACATCAAAAATAGTAAATATTTTTTGCTGTTAGTTTCTAATTCAAGAAATGATTAAATAATTTTTATATATAAATTATTCTATTCTGCTGCTCATTTCTAAAAAACAAATAACCAAATGGTTATTTTTGGTTTTCTCTGCGGGGAATTGAACCCCGAACTCTCGGGTGAAAGCCGAGTATCATTACCATTAGACCACAGAGAAATTTTTTTGTAAAAAATCTAGGTTTGCACAGAGTGGGGTTCGAACCCACGAGGCCGAAGCCAGCAGAGCTTAAGTCTGCCCCCTTAGACCACTCGGGCATCTGTGCTTTTTTTGTAAAAAAATTAGCAAGTCCAAGTTTCGATCTTGGGACCTTCGGGTTATGAGCCCGACACGCTTCCACTGCGCCAACTTGCTATAAGTTCCCACTCGGATTCGAACCGAGGTTTGTTGATTCAAAGTCAACCGTCCTTGACCGCTAGACTATGGGAACTTTAATTTAAAAAATCTAAATGCATGGGACGAGATTCGAACTCGCGAGGCCGAAGCCATCCGAGCTTGAGTCGGACCCCTTAGACCACTCGGGCACCCATGCATATAATTCCTAACAAGGGGATCGAACCCTTGACCACCAAGTTAAGAGCTTGGCGCTCTACCAACTGAGCTAGTCAGGAATAAGATATAAAAAATCAATACCCTGTAAGGGGCTCGAACCCTTGGCCACACGGTTAAAAGCCGTGCGCTCTACCAACTGAGCTAACAGGGCATTTTTTTTGTAAAAAATCTAAGTTTGCTGACATGCGGGCTCGAACCGCAGACCTTCGGCTCATAAGACCGATGCTCTGACCAACTGAGCTATGCCAGCTTTTTTTTTATTGCAAGGAACTTTTTATCTAAAGCTTAAAAGGCTTCTTATTATAATATTTGCTGTAAGTTCCTTTTAAATATTGCTTTGAGCGGTTTATAAATTCAATAAAGGAATTTTTAAAAATTGCTGTACGCTCATAAATATTGCATGAAACCTTTTTATAAAATTTTAAATTATTAGCTGCAGGTTTCTATAATATTGTCATTATTTGCTAAGAGCTCTTAAAAATTATTTTTTTTTTGCTGTTTGCTCTTGTCTCTTGTCTTTTTGAGAAGAATTATTTATTTTTCATACTACATCTTCCCCTCACAATATACCATATCGGTGAATCTTTAAATTGTTTATAATATAAAATCATTAATAAGTTTTTAAATATTTTTTAATATAAATAAAATTAGAGAGATTATATCTTTATTTTATATGGAGTGTGTTATTTGTCTTAAACAAATTAATAATTCTTTTTGTCTACCCTGTTTACATCATTTCTGTAGAAATTGTATTCTTCAATGGTGTCATAAAAAAGATACTTGTCCTAAATGTAGAAAATTTATATTTTTTTTAAAACCTGATCCTGAATTTGATGAACTTAATTTTAAATTTTCTTTCTCTTCTAATTCTAGTTTAGAAAATTTACCTATTCATTCTTCTATTTCTGAAACTAATAATTTTGACCCACAAAGAATTAAATTTTGTTCTATCGACTTTTCTAAATCCACTCTTGATAAAATTGGTCTTACTTTAACTTCTGATGATAAAAATAATGTTATTGTTACACACGTTGATCAAAAAGGTTTAGCTGCACTTTCTGGAATTAAAAAAAAATCTATTTTTATATCTATTAATGATATTCCTTGCATTTCTCATACTCAAACTATTAAAATAATTGATTTTTGTAAAATTGTCAGAGAAAATATTGAATTTAAAATTGTTTTACCACCTTCTTCCTCTCTTTCCAGAATATGTGGAGAGATTAATACCCTTTTTTAATTTTTTTTATTTTAAAAAATTGATTTTTTTTTACTACTTTCTTTACATCTAATTTTATTATGACGCCTAATCTTTACTGTCCTATCTCTCAAGAAATTATGACCGATCCTGTCATTTGTTCTGATGGAACAACTTATCAAAGAGAACATATACAAAGATGGTTATCTGATCATAATACTAGTCCTTTAACTGGATTACCACTTGATAGTTTACAACTTACACCTAATTTAATTTTACGAACAATTATCAGTGATGAATTTCCTTCCTTACAAATGGCCTCTCTCTCACCTACTCAATCTCCACCCACCAGTCCTAATCCTCCTTCATCTCCTACTACATCAACTACATTCTTCCATAATCTTGATAATAATAATAATATTAATTTAAATTTCAATTCTGATAATAATAATAATAACAATAATAATAATAACAATAATAATAATAATGATGATGAAAATTGGCTTCACCCTGAAAATTTAGAGAGAAGTAATATGTATTATTACGAGGGCGGTTTTCATAATGTAGCTATGAGAAACCGCAGAAATTCTAGAAATTCTAGAAATTTAAATAGAAATTTAAATAGAAATTTAAATAGAAATTTAAATAGAAATCACAATGATGGATCTCACTATATTCGTCCTCTTGGAGCAGATTATTATAATAATGATAATAATAATAATTTAAATGATAATTATAATACAAATAATCAATTAAATTTATGGGCAAGACTCGGGGTTATCATTGATTCTAGAGAAGATTTAAATTCTCAAAATATTCCTATTAATCCTGTTAGAATGATCAATGAAGAATTTATTGAAGTCAGTCAAAATGATATTCGGAGTATTATGTCATTACTTAATGCCTTATCTAATGCTAATCAAATATTAATGAACTAAAAAAAATTTTTAATTATATATTTTTTTTAATCTATAAAATCGCTAGGATCAAATTTTTCCATCACAAATGATGGTGCCAAATTTAATATTGATATGTCATTTATTAATGCAAATCTAGCCAATTTAATTCTTAAATTATAATACATTTCCATACTCTTATCATAATAACTATAATTTCCATAATTATCTGCATACTCCTCTCTAAATAAACCCATAGCAATTGCCCATAAAAATCTATTCCATAAATAAATACATACTATTGGTGTATTTCCAAAAAATTCATTTCCTATAATTAATTTATCTAGTTGTTTTAATATTTTATATGTATATTTATCACTTGGAGAAATTGTATCAATATCTTGTGCATAAGTAGCAATGCCATCAATCATTGGATTTCTGAATCTCCAACAATTATTTCTTTCTCTCAAATCCCAAATTAATTTAGGTATTAAAGATTCTTTTTTTTCTCTTTGATTATTTATATTTTTTTTTATTACTTCTAAAGCCCATTTACTTTTATTTATATAATGAATATACATTTGAAGATCTGGTGGAAGCTGATGGAAATAATCCATCAATCTTTTTTCTCTCCATGTCTAAAAAAATAATATAATTATATTTCAATTTTTTTTATTTATTATTTTATAAATATGACATATCTTAATAAAAATACAATTAGATATTTTTTAGATCTTTTAACTGTTAATAATCAAAAACTACCTTATTTTCCTAGAGAGATTAGAGAAATTATTTGGGAAAAATATTTTACTGTTAATTTTATTTCATGTAATATTTGTAACCAAATTATTCTTGATCTATCTATTAATATTAATGAACCTATTAATACTGAATCTGTGGTTATGACTAATGGAAGTTTAAATTGTCAAAACTGTAAATATATGGATGATTTATTTCTTTAATATTATAATTTTTTTTGTAAAAATTATAATTCTCTTTTTTATTATAATGAATCTCAGAGATTTTCTATTATATCCTGAGAGATTTCCAAATAAAGATTGTGTTTTTTGTAATAAAAAAATTAAACTTACTGATAAAAATCAATATTATTTCCAAATATTGGGTCTAGGAAAATTTGATAAAAAATATATTTGTGATCAGTGTCTTAGAAAAAAAATATATAATGATTATAGAGATTAATTAAATTCTCATAAAAGTTGGTGCAAATAAATAAGTAAATGTTCTTAAATCTTGAATCATAACACCCTCATTTCTTCTTACTATCTTATTTCTTATTTTTTTTAATATTCCCTTTATTTTTTCATTCTTTAGAAAATCCCAAGAACTTTCTTTACAATCTACAAATAATATTCCTCTTGCTAATCCTTCTAATCTTGATTCCCAAAAAGTTATGTCTTCTGTACCTGTAAATATTTTTTCAATATATTCAAGATTCTTTTCAATTTTATATGGATTTATATACCATCTTATATTACAATTACCTTCTGTACCCATATATTGACAATAATCTTCATTATTTGTATATTTAATTTCTCTTTTAAAATTAATAGCCAAATTAGTAATATCTATCTTTCTTTTTATAAATAAATACCAAGCATCTATAATCTTATTTACCATATCATTATACCATTTTCTTTCAGATTCAACTATTATATTATATTGTATTTCGATAGGCAAAATTCCCATAAAAGGAAGTGGAAACATTTTCATTTTTCTAAAATTCTCTCCCATTCTCTGAGAGATTTTTAGATTTTATTCTTTATAATTTTTTTTTCAATTTTTTTTAATTATATTATAATTAGTCTCTATATGGAAAATTTATATTTTTAAAATATAATAAATTTTTATTTTCATTGTATATAAATTTATAATAATCGTTAATTGTAAACATTTGACATTCTATTTGAAATATAGGACATTCTTTATCATCATTCTGATATCTAAATAGCATACTATTATTATAATTTATATTATTATCATTTATGTAATTATTAACAATAACTAATGATTTTTCATTGAATAAATGTTGATAAAATTTCAATAGGTCTAATTTATTAAAAAAAACAAATCGATATGCTAAAAGATCATTTACTTCATATATTGTTTTTAATTTAAATTTATTTTTTTTTTTTAAAAGCACTTGGAAATGATTTAATTCTAGAACTTTGCAAATGACATGTTATATCTTGAATTTCTAAAATATTTTCATAATTGATTAACTCTTTTTTAGCTAATAATTTAATATTTGGTATAAATCCTGCTTTTATCGAAAAAAATAAATTTAATAAAAAAATAAATATTCTATTCATATATATTTACTTTAGAAGAGAATTTAATATATATCTCTCGGTAATTCTAAACACATAATACAATATTCAAATCTCATTAAATTATTAACTAACCATCCCTCCATTTCTACCTTATCGTCTGTTGAATCCCAAATATAATTATTATCGCGTTCCCAGGTTCCTATTGAATATAAATTTTCATTATTTTCAATATTTCCATTTTTAATTATTATTTCCTCAATAAAATCTGATTCATTATAAAATTTAATACATATTTCTTTATTTTTTTCTACTTCTTCTCTTACTTTCTCTCTACTTTCTACATTATTTAATTTTAATGATTTATTATATTCTTTATTTAATGGTCTTATTTTTGGTGGAGAATAGACTGGTCTCATATTATATTCACGCATTGTATCAAATAAATTATTTGGCCTTTTCTCAAGAATTAATGGTTCTATAAATGTTGGTCTCGTTTTCTTTGGTGATGATTTCGGTCTCTTTACAAATGACATATTTGACCACATACTTATTATTTAGTATTTAAAAAAAAGTATTTAATTTCAATTTTTTTATTTAAATAACTAATTAAAATACAGACCGTCTGCAATAATCTGGATGTTGTCTGCAAATAAATCTAGCCATGTGTCTACAATCACATAGACAACTTAATGTTTGAGTATTATGAAAAGGTAATTCTATCCAAGGTGAAAATCTATTTGGTCGGTTTATTTTATGTTTTTCACAACAATTACACTTATTTAAATAGTCTAACTTTTCTTGATAATTACTTCCTTCAATTAAATCTATTTTATTTTGGAGCTCATTCTGGAAAGTAACTGCATCTTCAGAACACTCGGTTTTACCTGTAACGCCTGTTGTCATTATCTACTTTTTTCGAATACTTATAATTTATTTTTTTTTCAATTTTTAAAAAAAATAAAATTAATTTTATTATCCCAATTCTTGGTATTGATTAAAATAATTTACCAAATAACTTTCCAATTTATCATCAAAAAATTGATTAACTGTTATCTCTCCAACTAGATTAATTTGAAATAGAGCTTTAATTGTTTCTATACTATTTTTACCAAATATTTGAAATAAATAAAATAATTTTGCATATGATGCTGCGTCTACCATATTTTTTGAACTAATTACTCCTAATTCTTTTAAAACTTTTCCTGTATGATAATAAGTTTGATTAACACCTCCATTTAAGCATTGAGAATTATTTACTAATATAATATT